>JGI20225J20221_1002729_pt1 | contig 19799 bp, 20 predicted proteins | sample BioMet4_FD_20221 | JGI IMG/M metagenome (IMG submission 20221) | reverse complement strand
ATGACCGTAGATGGCGATGATATAATTACATTCGGCAGCATAGATGAGATGCAGCAATATGTTGACACTCACGAACCTGTGCCCAATGAGAAAGTACTTGCCGCCATCAAGAAGATAGATAAGATGAGTCGCAGTGAGCGATGGGAATATTGGAAGAACGAAATGTCAAAGTGTGTGCGTTGCTATGCGTGCCGTGCAGCTTGTCCGCTGTGCTATTGCAACCGTTGCGTCACAGAGGTCAACTGCCCACAATGGATAGAGCCATGGGCTTCCCCTCTCAGCAATATGGAATGGCAGATCAACCGTGTTATGCACATGTCAGGCAGATGTGTCGGTTGTGGAGAATGCGCAGCAGCCTGCCCTCTCGAACTGCCTATTGGCATACTCACAAAGAAGATGGGTATGGACATCAAGAATACTTTTGGAGGATGGAAAGACGGAAGCGTACTATCCACATATAACGTAAATGATAAAGAAAACTTTATTAAATGACATGATGGAAAGACTAATAATAAAATCAGACAGCATAAACACATGGCTCTCTAAGATTATTGAAACAGTGCCACGTGTACTTGCTCCCGTCAAGATAGGCAGCAAAGCTGAATTCAAAGAGATAAAAGATGCAGGTAGTGTAGCATACGATGTTATTACCACTACATCATCTATTAAATCTGCAGCTTTCCCTAATACAGAAACCCTGTTTGCCTATGAGAAACAAGGCATGGAGACTAAATTATACGATGTTGCTGAAGATAATTTCCTTGACACAGTCATTTGGCGTGCACGTCCTTGTGATGCAGTAGGCTTTGGACCTCTTACCAAAATTTTCAATTGGGACTATAAAGATAAACTTTACAACGAACGTTTTTCACGTCTTGTTGTTGTTTCTTTCGCATGCGATAAAGCTGACGAATGCTGCTTCTGCACATCTGTTGGCGGAGGTCCCGGCAATACAGCCGGAAGTGATATCATGCTCACCAAGATAAACGACAAAGATACGTTAGTAGAAGTACTCACAGATAAAGGTCGTAAACTTATAGACCTATGCAAGGATTGCTTCACCGACCCAGACGATAGCGTAGACAAAGAGTCCGTCTTAGCCAAGGTTCCGGTAAAATTTACCCGCGAGCAGATACACGAAAAACTTGCAAAAGCATTTGAGAGTCCCATCTGGAAAGCTCAGTCAGAACGCTGTCTGGGATGTGGAGCATGCGCTTTTGTTTGTCCTACATGTGCATGTTTCGACATACAAGAAGACGCACATGGCAATCATGGTCGCCGCGTACGTTGTTGGGATTCATGTGGTTTTACCCTCTTTACCCAACACACATCTGGTCATAACCCCCGCCCTACTCAGGCCACACGCTGGCGTCAGCGCGTAATGCACAAATTCTCTTATATGCCTGATCGTCTCGACATATATGGTTGTACAGGCTGCGGTCGTTGCTCGCGTGCTTGTCCAGTAGACATGAACATCGCAGAACATCTAACAAATATTGCAAACAATGAATAATAATATATACATCCCTTATGTAATGGTGGTTGACAAAATCACTGTCGAAGCTCCGGGAGTAAAGACATTGCGCCTACGTTTTCAGAACGAAGAAGAAGGCAATAATTTTGAATTCAAAGCAGGCAACTTTGCTGAATATTCAGCTTTCGGCGAGGGTGAGTGCACATTTTGTATTGCTTCTGCACCAACCCGTAAAGGTTATATCGAATGTACTTTTCGTAAGGCAGGCCGTGTAACATCAGGGCTTGATCGGCTGGAAGAAGGCATGACTATGGGAGTACGTGCTCCGCTTGGCAATTCTTTTCCCATCGAAGAATGGAAAGGAAAGAATCTTGTCTTTGTTGCCGGTGGTATAGCTCTTCCTCCTATGCGTGCGGTTATAGACAATGTGCTCGACCGCAGAGATGAGTTTGGCGATGTCACTATTGTTTATGGTGCCAAGACTGTTAACGACCTTGTATACAAAGATGAACTAAAAGAATGGGAAGAGCGCCCTGATGTAAATCTCTTTGCTACAGTTGATCCGGGAGGCGAAACACCCGACTGGAAAGGAAAAGTAGGATTTACGCCCAACGTATTGGGTGAGGTTGCCCCAAGTAGTGATAATGCAGTAGCTATCGTCTGCGGCCCTCCTATCATGATCAAATTTACATTCCCTGTACTCGAAAAGCTCGGATTCAAGGATGAGAATATATATACCACTCTTGAGAACCGCATGAAGTGTGGCATAGGCAAATGTGGACGATGCAATGTAGGCCCGATGTTTGTTTGCAAAGACGGACCGGTGTTCAGCAAAGTACAGTTGAATGCACTTCCACCTGAATTTTAACCCAAGTCTGCCCCCCTACTGGCTCGTAAGTATCTTATAATCAGCAATGGCTTTTTTCAAAATCTTACGGTGTACAATACTTTATATAAGAAATGCATATACTGAATATCAGCAAGTTACATTATTAATTTATCAAATATTAAGTAGCAAAGGTCAAAGTTGGGTTAATATGTTGTAATAAACAATATTTAAATGAATCTTAAATCCTCGGTTGCACAATGCAGCCGGGGATTTTTATATCTATACAATTGCTATCATCAAAGAGCTTGTAACATAAATNGNATTGCATCTAATCTATTTATTTAACGGGACACTAATGTTGTAAAATATAAAAACAGCACCATTTTTAGTATTAAATTCGTTATCCACAAATAATTTACTTATCTTTACATCGCTATTTAGAGGTAAAGTTAAAGACCTTCACTTTCAAGTTATTGTCCCAAGAGACAAGGTGGCAAAGAATTATACTAGCATCTTCATCGACGCGGAAGGCACCATACAAAACGTGGTTCAAAGACGAATGGTCGTGGATTTATCAAGAATCATATTGGCATTGGTCAAAGACCCTCTATCGTAGATGAGAAGTTTAGATTCGGAGATTTAGAGATTGACACAGCGATTGGCAAGAACCATAAAGGAGCCCTTCTTATTATCAATGATAAGGCCACAGGTCTGGTATGGATTCGATTATTAAGTGGGAAAGAAGCCGTCCCACTGACCGAAGCTGCCATAAAAACACTATTACCAATTAAGGACATGATACACACAATAACGGCTGATAATGGAAAAGAATTCAGTTTTCCCGAAAAATCGCAGATAAATTGAATATTTTTATTTACTTTGCAAAACCATATCACTCATGGGAAAGAGGAGCCACTGAAAACACAAATGAACTTATTAGGCAGTACTTCCCAAAGGGTACGGATTTTGGAGACATTACATTTGTATTGCACCTCAATTCTGTTTACGGTACTTAATTTGATTATGCTATCTGTAAAAATCAAAGAAGAAAATGAGGTTTTAAAAGATTTGAAATAGACTATTAATTGTTACTCAATATATATATTATGATTGAATCTCTTTCGTTAACAATGCTTCTACTTATATTCGGCGTTAGTGCAATACTAATATGGTTGGCAGGAATCAAATTAACCGAGACTGCCGACATTCTTTCCATACACTTTCGTTTGGGTGAAGCATTGGGTGGATTAATTTTACTAGCAATTGCAACAAATCTCCCCGAAATTGCCATTACTGTAAGCGCTGCAATTCAGCACAATATGGCACTTGCTATCGGAAATATTCTGGGAGGTATTGCTCTACAAACTGTTGTACTTGTGGTGTTGGATGTGTTTGGACTGGGCAAAAAAGATCCTCTTACTTATCGTGCTGCATCGCTTATATTAGTGTTGGAAGGATTAATGGTTATTATTGTGTTGACATTAGTGATTGTGGGCAATCAGTTTGGCTCTTCGGTTATTTTCCATGGTGTAGCGCCAATAGATGTAATCATCGTGTTGGTGTGGATTGTAGGTATATATTTGATCGGGAAAGCAAGAACTAACTTGCCTTGGCATCAGTTGGGTGTTCTTCCGAACAGTCAAAAAGAAAAGCGGGGACACAGCAAAATAAAGAAATATGATTTAGCTATAAAAAAAGGGACAAGCATTCAAGTTGTTATTTTTATTTTTGCTTTATGCTCATTGGTTACTTTAGTTGCCGGTATGGGATTGGAAGTAACGGGCGAAGCCATTGCTAAACAGATAGGAATGACAGGTGTATTATTTGGTGCTACAATTTTAGCGGCTGCGACATCGCTGCCTGAAGTTACTACAGGTCTAACTTCCGTAAAATTGGAGGATTATCAAATGGCCATGAGTGATATTTTCGGAGGAAATGCATTCCTGCCTGTATTATTTATGGTGGCAACTGTTATTTCGGGTGAATCAGTTCTTCCGCAAGCGCATAAAACAGATATTTATCTTACAGGGTTAGCAATACTTCTAACAATTATCTATATCTGCGGTTTAATATTCCGTCCCCGAAAGCAAATACTAAGGATGGGTATTGATTCATTCATTGTAATGATCGTTTATTTAATCGGATTACTAGGATTATTTGCTATTTAGTGGAAAAATTATAAATTATGTATTATTTAAAATCTATATTATGAGTAAAAATATATCGGATCAACTGGTGGAAACCTTAATTGCAGCAGGAATTGAACGAATTTATGCCGTAACAGGAGATAGTCTTAATCATGTAAATGAAGCTGTACATCGTAATGGCAAGATCAAGTGGGTTCATGTCCGAAACGAAGAAACTGCCGCTTTTGCAGCCAGTGCAGAGGCACAGTTAAACGGTCTGGCATGTTGTGCGGGTAGTAGTGGCCCAGGACATGTTCATCTGATCAATGGTTTGTATGATGCACATCGTTCGTCGGCTTCCGTATTGGCCATTGCCTCCACGATCCCGACCAGTGAATTTGGAACCGACTATTTTCAGGAAACAAACATATTCAAGCTGTTTGACGATTGCAGTTGCTATAATCAAATGGCTACAACAGCAAAGCAATTTCCTCGTATGCTACAGACCGCCCTTCAACATGCCATACATAAAAAGGGAGTAGCTGTTCTTGGGTTGCCTGGTGACATCACGAATCTTCCTGCAGAAGAAGCAGAAACTACAACAAGGCTATTTCGTAACAAACCTATTGTCAGACCATCCGAGGATGAACTGTTACAACTCGCCGGAATAATAAATTCATACAAAAAAGTCACTATTTATTGCGGACTTGGGGCTGCAGAAGCACATGATGAGATTATTCAGCTTGCCGAAAAATTAAAATCACCGGTGGCCTATTCTTATAAGGCAAAGATGGCGATTCAGTATGATAATTCCTATGAAGTGGGGCTTACCGGCTTACTGGGGGTCCCTTCTGCTTACCAAAGCATGCATGAATGTGAGTTGCTTATATTATTAGGAACAGATTTTCCGTATACACCCTTTATGCCTATTCATAATAAAATTGTACAAATTGATATTAAACCGGAGAATCTTGGACGAAGAGCAAAACTTGAGATGGGTCTTTGTGGTGATGTAAAAGACACGCTACAAGCCATATTGCCCCTTATAGAAACAAAAGAAGATGCTAAATTTCTCAATCGCCAATTAAAGTTTTACGATGTAGTCAAAAAGAATTTATTATTATATGTAAACGATCCTGGTAAACCAAATACTATTCATCCTGAATATGTTGCTTCTGTGATAAATGAGTTGGCTCACAAGGATGCCATATTTACAGTAGATACAGGAATGTGTTGTGTATGGGCTGCACGCTATATTGCTGGAACCGGTGAACGAAAAATGTTGGGATCATTTAATCACGGATCAATGGCCAATGCCATGCCGCAAGCCATTGGCGCAGCGTTTGCATGTCCCGACAAACAAGTGATTGCCTTTTGCGGTGATGGCGGTTTATCCATGATGATGGGTGACTTGATGACGATTGTTCAATACAATTTACCTGTGAAGATTGTACTTTTTAATAATCGTTCATTGAACATGGTAAAACTGGAGATGCAAGTAGCAGGAATTCCTGACATTGAAACGGATATGTTGAATCCTGATTTCGTGAAATTAGCTAAAGCAATGGGAATGTACGGAATTCTAATTAATGATCCCGCAGATGTTAGACCGGCATTAGAAAAAGCCTTTCTACAAGATGGTCCTGCATTAATTACCATTCAGACTGATCCGAATGCTCTTGCCATGCCTCCTAAACTGGAGTTCGACCAGATGAAAGGTTTTGCTTTTTATATGGGGAAAATGATGATAAGCGGACGTGTAGATGAAATCTTTAAGATCATTAAGTCCAACTATAAACATATTACCGAAGTGATCTGATCGAAGAAAATAACTGATTATAAAAAATATTCAATGAGTTGGCCCCTGATGAAGAAAAACTTTATGGCATACAAGAATCATCGTACGATTTACATACGTTATACCCGTACAAGGACCCAAAGTATTCATTGTGTGAAAAAACATAAATTAAAAAAATACACGGCTTTCTAGTTCTACAAACCTGTTATAGGAAACAACTTGAGGAAAGATTCTATAGCTTTTATTCTGCAAACTTAGAGTATTCTCATGTTTTTAGCTACGAAGCTACGGAACCTCTCACAAAGCCTATAAACAGAGGGATTAGCGATACGTAGTTTGCAGGATTTAGCTACGGCAAGCTACGTTCTAGCTACGGCATTTGTGCCGTCTTAACGATGGAATGTATTTCATGAGTGAATTTGTCAAAGAAACGTTGGCTGCATCTGAGGAACTAAGGATGTATAAATTGATACAGTAAACGAGAACAGAAGTTGCAAGCTTGTTTAACTATTCTGCCGAATTCCACTGAATTCTCGGCAAAGATACTGCAAAATTTTTGTCCATGCAATCGGATTTAGGTTAGACTGTTAGCCAAAGTTTTAATTACTGTTGGCAACACATTGTTAGCACACGTGCGTGCGTATGCGCACTCAGACTTTTTCTTAATAACAAGTGTCGTAGTGCCTATCCATTGAGTTTCAATTTGTTAGAACTCTTTTTCTAGTAGAATAAAGTGACGGCTTTCATCGGTAAAATATGGGAGAAAAAATCCTCATATTGCATTGCACTTTACGACGTAATTTGATGCGTTTTTCGATGTTTTTCCGTGCGTTTTACGAAGGAAAGCATTGCGTTTTACGAAGCAATAGGAGGTAAAACATCGTAGAAACGTTTGCGTTTCTATGTAGAAACGTAACTGTTTCTATATGGAAACGCATGCAAAACTTAAAATTTGACTGCCAATTCATCGTCACCTTTATTAGTCAAATTCGTCGATAAAATATTGGTATTCAGCAAGTTGACACTCCGACGCTTATATTTTTCAAAACCCTAGGTATGTGTACGCGTGCACGTACATAATATATATACAGAAATAGATAACGTAGCTAGAACGTAGCTATCGTAGCTAAATTGACTTAGCTACGTATCGCTAATCCCTCTGTTTATGGGCTTTACGAGAAAATCCGAAGCTTACGTAGCTAAAAACACCAAAAACGCAGGGAAGACAGCTTAAATGTACAAAATCCAAATGGTCACCAAGAAATCTAGACTTAAAACATCTATTTTATAATACGCTACACTAAATACTAATCACTTTAAGTGGACACTAATATAATCATATTTTATGATGAAGTTTACAATATGCTTTTGGCTTCATCCCTATTACTCTCTCAAATATTCTAGAGAAATAAGTTTGTATAATGATGTCAGCTGAAAAAGAACACTTTTAAAAGAGAATAGTGTCAATTCAAAAAACACTTCTATACAAAAATTGGAAACTTTATATCATAGAAGCACATAGGCTATAGAGCTAAAAGTTNATTTTATGTATATTTAAAACAACTTGAAAAGAATAAGTTCTTACAAAACACATATCAATGACTAATAGAAAGTAATTATATCAATATATTTATCATATTGCAAATAAAAACCAGATATATGTGACAAAATCACACTATTGTTATTAGCTATATTTACTCTTTATTTTAAAAATGATTACATCTTATATTCAATAAGATATTTATTGTATATTTGCAGAGTGATTGCAAAGTAACTAGTATTTTGCTCTCAAAAACAACATTGATGTAGGAATAAAAAAATTATTGAATATGACATTAAAGTACGGAATAATAGGTTCAGGAGCTATAGGTGGATATTGCGGAGGTAAATTAGCAAAAGCAGGTAAAGACGTTCATTTTCTCTTCCATTCAGATTATGAATTTGTAAAATTTAATGGATTACAGATAGACTCTGTTGATGGTGATTTTCATTTGTCGGAAGTTAACGCTTACCGAAGCACAAATGACATGCCTAAGTGTGACATTGTGCTAGTATGCTTAAAGTCTACTAATAATGGTTTGTTGAAAGAGATGCTCACTCCTCTTTTACACAAAGATACTATAGTTATACTTATCCAAAACGGAATAGGCTTAGAAAGTGATTTACAGGAAGTTTTTCCAGATTTGAACCTTGCAGGTGGCTTGGCATTTATTTGTGCAAGCAAGAACGAACCCGGACGCATTAATCATCAAAGTCTTGGTAAGATAAATATTGGAGCTTACTCTTGTAGTGACATCTCTTTACTGGAAGAAGCCATCAAGGATTTAAATGAGTCTGGCATAGATACAAAACTAGTAGACTATGAAGAAGCTCGTTGGAAAAAAGCTGTATGGAATATTCCTTTTAATGGAATGACTGTCGTATTAAATACGACTACAGACCAATTGGTGAACAATCCTGCTACAGAGAAATTATTATACGAAATGATGATTGAGGTGATTGAAGCCGCTCAGCATGCTGGAGTTAAGAATATAGATTCTTCGTTGGCAGACAAGACGATTGAAATGACAAAAGTAATGCCACCCTATTCTCCAAGTATGAAACTTGACTATGATTTCAAACGCCCGATGGAAATTAAATATCTTTATTCTCGTTCAATCGAAGAGGCTAAAAAGAATGGGTATGATATGGTAAAAGCAGCAATGCTTGAAAAACAATTACTATTTATCGAAAGCCAATATTTAAAATAAATATAAAGTAAAATTATAATGAACATTGATAAAACCATCAAGAATTTCAAAAGGAACAATATTACGGTTACACTGCTGGATAATCCTGAAGAACTCGTTGATTTTATTAAGAAAAATATTCCTGTTGACAGTACAGTAGGAGTCGGAGACTCTGTAACTCTAGAGTCAACAGGAATATACGATTTATTAAGGTCGGGAAACTATTGTTTCCTAGACAAATACAACAAGAAGCTTACCAAAGACGAGAAAAGAAATATATACATTAATAATTTTAATGCAGATTTCTTCTTGTCTGGGGTGAATGCTATAAGCGAAAATGGCTGCATATTTAACATAGATGGTAATGGAAGCAGAGTTGCCCCTATGCTTTATGGTCCTAGGAAAGTATATCTGATATCAGGTATCAATAAAATTGTAGAGGACGAAAGTGCCGCCCTTGAAAGAATGAGAAAAATAGCTGCACCTCTAGATAATCGCAGATGCGGCAAGGAAAATCCATGCGTAAAAGTAGGACACTGTGTTGATTGCAAATCAAAAAACAAGATATGTAATTATTTTACCAAAATACAAGGTCAATTTGATGCAGAAAGGATAGAACTAATCTTGCTTAATGGTGAATATGGGTATTAAATATTTAGGGTAAAGACATAGCTTCCGCAGCCATAAAACCTACTTAACAAAACATGTCTGCGAAGTTACTTGATATTGATTAATGCATTTATAAACGCTAGTTATTTATTATAAATGCATTAATTAGTCTATTGAAGTTGATAAAGCGCATTTTAAGGTCGCTTTTGGTTTACGCTAACAATATTAATGCATGCCAGATGTATATGCGACCATGATTTAACTAGACAAATTCAGGAACAAGCGAGTAAGAATATACNACAAATATCCTTTTTCACATTATGCATCTATTTTGTTTGGTNCATTAACANAATTATAGTAAATTTGCAAATAACTAATATCTAAAAAGATAAATAATGAAACAAAAACTTTTCTTCTTATGTTTGCTCCTTATCAGTCTCTATTCATGTAGTAGTAATGACAACAACTCTGATAAAGAAAGCAATGCAACCGTTGGCTTTTATTTGACAGATGCTCCTTCTCTTGAAGGATATAAATCTGTAAACATTAACATTCAATCTATTGAATGCTCTGTTGATGGAAAAATCTGGACAACACTAAATGTGAAACATTGTACTGTTGACTTGTTACACTTTTCAAATGGAAAAGATTCTTTGCTATCGAATGTGGAATTTAATGCAGGAGCGAAAGTTCAACAAATTCGCCTAGTCTTGGGTGATAACAATACTGTTGTTCTCAATAATGGTGATGTCGTTTCATTGAAGACACCAAGCGGACAAACATCTGGACTGAAATTAGATGTTCAATCAGTTGCCCAATTAACAAGTGGTTATAAAATAATCATCGATTTTGATGCTTCGCGTTCAATTGTAAAACAAGGTAATAGTGGATCTTATCTATTGAAACCTGTTATCCGTTCATACATAACAGCCAATTCATCAGCCATAGATGGTAATCTATTACCATCAAAGACAGCGATGAGAATCTTCACTGTGACATCTACTAATGACACTATCTCAACGTTATCTGATACCATACAGAATAATTATTTCAAATTACATGGATTGTTCAGTGGTACTTATGATCTGAAAGCTGAAGACTTATCAACCAAGGATATCATAGTCCTCAAGTCTGGTATTCAAATTGTTGGTGGAACAGATGTGTTGGTTTGGTGGAAACAGGATGCTCATCTAGGAAAGGGCCTCTCTTTTGCCCAAAATAAGACAAGAAAAAAGTTTTAATAAATATAAATCCCTATCGTTTTCTTAGAGAAGTACGATCTAGGATTTTTGTTATATGTTCACGACTAAACATTTTTATACAGGTTTTTTTAACGAGTTAACATTATTCCGTTTAGAAGGCCCCTTTTCTTTATTGGTGTTTTATTTCTTCTATAGGAACTTGAATTTCTGTCTGCCATTTCGCTTTCATCATTCCTTATTTCCAAACCTTAAATACCATCCACCAATATTAAACAGAAAACGTGGGTCCCCAATCAACCAATACTTATACCCTTATCCTTTCAATTTGAAAGCATAAAATTTTTTGGGCCATTGTGCTTCCAGGAAACTTCCTCAATAAGAAAACCATTAAAATGATTTAAAGCAGGGAAGCGGGCCTTCCTTCAACGGCCAAAAAGGAACATCCATAAAAACTGGATTAAATTCAAAGAATTCTTCTTTCCTTTTTTTCAGGTAACAAGCCTTCCCCCACATATTCCTATTTCTATATTCCGGTTTTCCTTATGTTCTTTGTATGTTGATCAAATGGTGTGCGTAGCAATATCCCAGGGGTTTGCAGAACAAACACACCAACCTAAAAACCGTTTCCATTTTCTGGTCCAATTTTACTTTTGGGACATAATTTGAATAAGGTCTTGATTAAACTATTTTACAACACACTTCCTATTGTCCCTTGCGCAACTATAATTGGCAGGAAGATTTAATAATAAAACTCTCAATTTTAGTTTTTTGTTTGGAGGGCTGTTCTTCTAGCTCACTCAGTTCTTTTTCTGAAGCACTTCCCCGAGATTGCCTCGATTTCCAATCCTTACATAGTTTTAGTTTTGTCTATCCACCCTCAAAAGGGAAGGGAACAACCCTCCCCCGCTTTGTCCATGAATATTCCTTTATTTCCACTAAGGGGGGGCAAAATCCGGAAGGTCTTTTCAAGGATTACCATGATATTGCCTCATTTTTCTTGAGCTGGACTTAATCAATCCAATAATATTCTGTACTTCGTCCATTCATCCCACTTCCGCAAAGTGCTATCCAAAAACCTATCCTTTTCGTTTAATGTCCCCGGCAAGTTGTTCCAACTGGATCTGAATTGATTTTTGAGGAAACCTCCCCGCCGATTTTAAATTTATTTTTTGTTTTTCATAATTCTGGTTGGCGCAAGATACGGTTACAAAAGTTATTATCCATGACCCTAAGGGATGAGGTCAAGAGATAGGAAAGCATTTAACATATAATTAAAACCACCCATTGTTTTAAAATGGTTAGGTTTCTTACAGTGGCTTTATTCTTTTTGAATGTAGGACATGGGAGTATACCCGTATTTTTGCCGTCAGGGAAATCTGTTTTCTTATCAACCTCTACAAAATTTCCCTAAAGCCCACGATAATAATTTTGACCAGCATAAGGTTGGAAAGGAGTTAACCCTATCTCTCTCTTTNGTTGAATAGGTATGGAAGAACAAGGCAAATCCTACGATTTTTCCTTTATATTCTGCTAATAATACCTCTGCATCTTTGTTTATAAATAAAGTTTCGTGTATCTGCTCTTTTGTTGCAGCCACTTCATCTTCCATATTTTCATAAGCGGCAAGTCCTCTAATTAATTCAAATATAACTTCGCTTTCAGTTTCTTGTGCAAATCTGATATTGATATCTTTATTTTCCATTATATCTTGTATATTATTTTTTAAAATATTCACGTTTTGTCTTTTCTACGGTTTTACCACCAAATCCCATATTTGTATCGGGTAATTCTTTAATGGTTATCATAAAGAATTCAGGTGGAATACCTGTTACTTCAGAAGCTGTTTCTGTTAAACGACTGATTAAGTTCTCTTTTTGTTCTGTGGTCAATTTTCCACATTCCATTGTTATATATGGCATAATACTTTAATTTTATTATTGGTTTATATTAAAATCATCTGAATGAAAGTCACTGTAAAACCGTCCTTTTGTAGCCGTGAATTTCAGCACGCAGTAATCAGGATCGGTTACACCTTTTGGGTAATAAATCTCGTCTCCTTTCTGCCAGATTCTTTCTTTTGCTTCTGCAGTTTCAAGGACCTCCATTGTGCCTGTTAGACTAGCGCCACGGAAAAATTGTGGATTTACAAAGTAGATACTTGCTTTATTGTTTTGCTTAAAACACTTCACCTTGTTTGAAGATGTGTTTGTCGTGAAATAAAATGTAAGTATACCTTCGTATTCACGAGGTTTCAACATGGCTTTCGTCACAGGGCAACCATCTTCATCAATATAGCAAATAAATGTGTTGGTTGATTTTTCAACCATATTTTCAATTGTTTGTTCAATATTTCTCATTATATTATATTTTTAATATTATATTCGCAACTTTCAGTAACATCAAATTCAAGCAATCCAGTAACAGGATACTTATGTTTTCCTATTTCAAAAACATCCATGCTTGCTATTCTTGAATTTGGAAATTCATGTATTTTATAATTCATCTGCAGCCCTTATTTGTTGTGTTCAAAATATCTTGAATGCAAAGATACAAATTTATATCACTATTATATAAATCTATTATGATTGTTTTTATTTCATGATCGTAAAACATAGCCATACTTAAGTTATATGGCAGTCAGTTTATTACAACATATTCCTTGTAATAAATCATGATGTATTGATAATTTATCAGATACCGTATGTTTTATATTCATTAATTGCAGTTTACTATAATTTTNGTATCTTTGCAAATAATAANAAGAACTATTATCATAAGTCATTTATTTATCTTATTAAGAAAATTAGGCGATAAACCTTATTAAAATAATATTTGATAACCGAAAAATGACCATTAAAAAATAAGATATGATTACACTTGAAACNGAACGTTTNATATTACGTCCNATAAATAAAGATGATGCNAGNGATATATTCGAATATGGCAGTGAACCGAATGTTGGTCCGGCTGCAGGTTGGAAGCCTCATAAGAATATAGATGAGACTAGAGCNATCATGAAAGCNGTATTTGTTGATAAAGATAATATATTTGGAATGGTNCTCAAGTCTTCGGGTAAAATGATAGGTAGNATNGGCTTGGTNCCAGATCCTCANCGCAATAATCCAGAANTNTTGATGNTAGGNTATGCNATGTCTGAGCACTATTGGGGCAAAGGACTTATGACAGAAGCTGCCAAAGCTGTTATTGAATATGGCTTTAGTGAATTGGCCATTAGCATGATTTCTTGCACCTGCTATTCCATGAATCCTCGTTCGCGGAGAGTCATTCAAAAGTGCGGATTTGAATATGAAGGTTGCCTGCGTCAGGGCGAGAAAAGATATGACGGTAAAGTTTTAGATGTAGAATTTTATTCTTTATGCAATAACAAAGATAATTTGAATAAATAATTGTGGCTATCATAAAAAGTAGCGACAAATGACTTTAATTATATAATATGATAGAAATACCTGAGTCTAAAGTATTCGCTTCGCGTGCTGAAAATATTTTGCGTGGAAAGGTTGTTGTTGATGTTATCAATGCGACTAATCCCCATCGCTTTGCATGGTATCATGGAGATCCACTATTGTATTCTTCAATATTAGTAGGAAGAAAAGTTGAGGAAGTAAAGGGGTTTGGATGTTATATTGATATTTGTTTTGATCATGACACACACCTTGCTATTAGTGATGGAACAAATATGAAGTATTTCCAAAAGGCAGATAAGTGTCCACAAAAATTTCAGTTGCTAGTTGTTTTTGATGATAGCACTTATGTTGTTTTCACAGTAGCTATGTATGGAGGTATTTTTGCCTTCAAGGGTACTTTTGATTATCCTTATTATTGTGGTAGTCGAGATAAGTTATCACCTTTGGATAAAAGATTTGATATCAATTTCTTTCATCAGATGATTACAGATACAGGCAAAAACATTTCTGTCAAGGCACTCTTGGCTACAGAGCAGCGAATACCCGGATTAGGTAATGGCGTGTTACAGGATATACTGTTTAATGCTGGCATAAATCCAAAACGCAAAATAAATACTTTGTCTGATGAAGATGAAAAGACTTTGTTTGTCGCTATCAAAGAAACTCTTGAGAATATGATTTCAGAAGGAGGAAGAGATACTGAGAAGGACCTACTTGGCAATCCAGGTGGCTATCATTGCATTCTGTCCAAAAACACGTGCCACGAGCTATGCCCAAGATGTGGAGGCAAAATAATAAAAGAGGCTTACTTAGGTGGTAGCATCTATTATTGCAGAGATTGCCAAATCATATAAAATATATAATAATCGAAAAACAAAATGAAATCAAACACACCATTAAAAGACAGCTATAAATTTAACATCTTTGACATCGTAATCATCATCCTTTCTATCTATGTACTTGCGGCATTGTCAATATCTACAGTCTGCCACCTTTCTAGCCGAATCATGAATCTACTAGACATGATTGACAACATAATATGTGTAATATTTCTTATAGACTTTATACGATGTTTCTATCAAGCACCCAACAAACTTCGTTTTATGCGTTGGGGATGGATTGACTTAATTTCCAGCATTCCGGCTATAAGTTATCTCAGATATGGACGATTATTCAAATTGATAAGACTATTAAGAATACTTAGAGCTTTTAGGTCAACAAAAATCATTGTCAGATATATATTTAAGAGCAAGATAAAAGGCACGATGATGTCTGTATTCTTAATCACATTATTACTAATCATCTTTTCATCTATATCAATTCTATGTGTAGAAAAATCTCCAGCCAGCAATATAAAGACAGCTAGCGATGCTTTATGGTGGAGCATGGAAACGATTACAACAGTAGGCTTTGGCGACAAATACCCAGTTACAGATATAGGACGAATAATTGGAACTATACTCATGGTTAGCGGTGTAGGATTATTTGGAACATACACAGCTTACATTGCTTCACTTTTCGTGAAATACAACGATAATGAAAAAAGCAATAAAGAAATGGACGAATAAAAGACATCGTAATACAAACAGAAACGACATAGCTGGTTTGTCATTTAAAAATTAGCTACGGCATAATAAAAGGTTCATCCTGCAATTGGATGAACCTTATTATTTGATAATACTTTCTTCTTTTTTTCTCGTTTCTATCTATCAACATGTGATGAAACTGTCAAAGCGCTAGTATTTATAAGCGTTGCAGACATAACAGATTGACAGATATGTTAGAAAATCAGATGGAAGAAATTCATTATTTTGTTATTTCATTCCATTTAGGTGGATTTACTTTCAAGAGATTTTTCACAAAGAAATCGAAACGTTTGTGCTCTCCAAACTTTTCACCCATGGTATGATGCACACCTGGCAACACAACTAGTTCGAAATCTTTACCAGCTTTCTCTAGTGCGTTCGCCACCTGATATGTGGAAGATGGATCTACATTATCATCCAGTTCGCCCACTACAAGCATCAAAGCTCCTTGCAACTTATGGGCATTTACAACATTGCTGCACTCTTCATAACTCTTGTCTACAGGATATCCCATCCATAGTTCATTCCACCATATCTTATCCATGCGGTTGTCCTGGCATCCACAACTAGAATAGGCAGCTTTATAGAAATCACCGTGCAGAAGCACAGCTGTTGTACTCTCTTGTCCACCAGCAGAGGCACCAAAGATACCCACATTGCTGGCATCCATATAAGGATATTTAGCTGCAGCAGCTTGAATCCACAGTTGTCTATCTGGGAAACCTGCGTCTTTAAGGTTCTTATAGCATAGTTCTTCAAATTTCTTACCGCGCCATGCTGTCCCCATTCCATCCATTTGTACGACAATAAATCCCAGTTCTGCCAATGCTGTGGTGTTCCAATTATAAGCTATGAAACTCTTTGGTGTATAGGCATCACCAGGACCTGCATAGATATATTCTATCACGGGGTATTTCTTTGTTGGGTCAAAGTTGGTTGGTCGCTGTATGATTCCCCATATATCAGTGATGCCATCTCTAGCTTTGGCTTTGAATATTTCTGGTGCTACCCATCCACTTTCTTTAAGTTTTGATATGTCAGCCTTAGCTATGGTACTAATCAGCTTTCCATCTATACCACTTCTCAATTCTGTAACAGGAGGTGTGTATACTTTTGAGTATTTGTCTACCACATATTTCATATCGTAGCTGAATACAGCCTGATGGTTTCCCTCGGCAGGTGTAAGACATATCATGTTTTTACCATCAATACCTATGCGGTAATAGTGTATCTGGTAAGGATCTTCATTAGGATTTACACCACATGCAGAAAAATATATGGTATTCGTTTTCTCATCTACCTTTATTACTTCTCTTACACACCATGCTCCTTTTGTTATCTGGTTAATCACTTTACCCTTTGACACATTGTACATGTATAGATGGTTCCAATTATCGCGTTCACTCATCCATATCATCTTAGATGTGTCGACAAAGTCGTAACGATAGTGACGTGGATAGTTTACAAATGTGGTAGCGGTTTCTTCAATGATCGTTCTCACCTTACCTGTTTGTGCCGACATAGCCAGCACGCGATAAACTTTATGTCCACGCTCATTGTATTCAAATATCACTTCTTTGTTGTCCGCAGTCCATGTGAATCCATCCAAACTAAACTGCTTGTCAAATAGTTGTGTTGATGCGATCAGTTCTTTACCTGTATTCACATCGAATATGCAAGGCACTTTAAATGGAAGTTCGTCGCCAGGTTTGGCATATTCCTGTTTGTGAAGTATAGGTTGNANTTGGTCAGCAGGTGAAGACTCCACATAGTATACATATCTTTTNTCAACAGGTCTGCGTTTGCATGTCATTATATATTTGCTGTCAGCCGACCATTGTATCCATGCAGAGTAATAGTTTGAGAGTGTACCATCGGTACTTAGTATGCGTTTCTCTGTATAGGGTTTACCAACTTCATGTAGCACCACGTTTTCTCCTTCGATATATGCTTCCAGTTTACCATCTGGTGATACAACAGGATGTGTNTCTTTCTCTTCGTCTACTTCCATCCAGTGGCGTTCGTGCTTACGACCGAATTGTGGTTTTGCTGCTTCTGGCAGTTTTATATCTAGGTATTTATACAGTTCTTCTTTGCTACCAAATGATTTACTATTGTTAGTAACAGCATCCATTGCAACATATCTTTTACCTGTAGCAGTATTCTCTGAGTAATAGTATGTGTTTGTGGAATCTTTAAATTTAATGTCGGCAGGCGAATTATAAACATTGTCGTTATTAAACTTATTGGATAAACTGTAAGCTCTATTGTAGTCTGCAAGAGTGCCTTGCGCCATGGCCCCAGCACTTACCACAAATAGTGTAGATAGTAAAATTAATCTCATTTTCATTGTAATTATATATTAACGTGAGTTCGACGAATTATAAGTGTTTATAACAATGGTGATTAGCTATTTTTGTGTAACTTTAATGTGTTGGAAATTAACATATTACAATCAACAACGCTATGATTACCGAGTACAAAGTTACTAAAATACTTTGTATTGCAGATAACTTTTGTAAGTTTTTTACGAAATGACTGTCAAACATACATTTCAAAGCCACAAGAATCCTAAAATTCATCACACTACTAACATATTGAAAGCATAAACAATNCTATTACGACCATTATGATTATTTTATCAATTATATTATTTGTATTTCACACTCCATCAAAGGTGCAAATTTAAAATTAGGAACGCGACTCATTCTAACATAAAATCATTACCTTTGCACTCAAATCACATAGTAAAATGATAATTTCAATTGCACGGCAATGTGGATGTGGAGCACTGAGTATTGGGAAAATACTTGCATCTCACTATAATATTCCATTTTATACACGCCAGAATCTTCTGGAAATGGCTCAGCAAAAAGGTGTTCTTGATGAAATGAATAATTTCTTCGAAGAAAGACCTGTTGATGAACTTATGTTTGCCATTTCTGAAACCATTGAATATCCAGCAAAGATATCCGAGAAGACATTCAGTATATTAGTTAATATGATAGGCGACAAAGATTGTATTATCATTGGACGATGCGGAAATTATATTTTCAAAGACAGAAAAGATCTTATTTCCGTATTTCTCAAAGGTAATGTTGACGATCGTATTGATTCAATAGCTAAAGAACGACAACTGACCAAATCTGATGCCGCAGAATTCGTAGACGAGATGGACAACAGTAGAATAAGATATCATAAATTCTATACAGGTCTAACATGGGGAAATGCAGAAGATTATGATCTTTGCTTCGACTGTATGCGAATGGGACCAGTAAATTCAGCAAAGTATATTGAACAGTATATAGACTACGTATTAAAATAGTATTAACTCAGCATGAAGTATATTATACAGTTTCTGATTATCATTGCATTCTCATTTTTAGGAGAAGTATTTCATTTCCTCATTCCATTACCAATACCAGCCAGCATATATGGCATTTTGCTTTTATTCACGGCTCTAATGATGAAATGGATAAAAGTAAATCAAGTAAGAGAGGTAAGCGCATTATTAATATCCGTAATGCCGATGATGTTTATTCCGGCAGCCGTGGGACTGATTGACTCATGGTCTATCATAAAAAGCCATTTACTGACATATATTATTGTCACAGTAATAAGTACATTTATTGTAATGGCTACAAGCGGTTTCGTTACCCAATACATTATACGTAAAGATAAGAAGAAAGGAGAGAACAAATGAAAGACTTATTTCAAGATTCAGTATATTTCGGTGTTCTGATTAGTCTGAGCAGTTACGTACTTGGTATATGGATTAGAAAAAAGACAAGACTATCATATATGAATCCGCTTCTGATAGCCATCATCATCACAATCTGTGTCCTACTTATTTCCGGTGTAAGCTATAAATCTTATTCATCCAATTCTTCGTGGATAAGCTATCTGCTTACTCCTGCAACAATATGTCTTGCAGTGCCTCTTTACCAACAGATGGAACTTTTAAAGAAGAATAGTAAGGCTATTCTTTTCGGTATATTGTCTGGCGTACTTTCCAGTCAGT
>JGI20225J20221_1003198_pt1 | contig 19867 bp, 14 predicted proteins | sample BioMet4_FD_20221 | JGI IMG/M metagenome (IMG submission 20221) | reverse complement strand
GCCAACGCGCTGGCGGTGGTGAGTGGCTTAGCCGCGAAAGAAGATTACCCTCTCGTTTCCTCGATTCTCCACACGGTTGAACAGGCTTCGCCTTATATGGAGAAATACGTTTTGGAAGCCTTAGCCCTAATGGGTGAAGAGGAGTATGCCAAAACCCGGATGCTCAAACGCTATGGGGACATGATCATGGATACTTCGACCACGCTTTGGGAGCTTTGGGTCAAAGCCGATGGGACGCCTAACCATGGCTGGACCGGCGGACCCTTGACGATTATGAGCCGTTACTTTGCTGGAATCGCACCGGTGGGACTCGGCTATTCCTCTTATACGATTGCCCCGGTCAGTTTCCTCGACAAGATTGAAACCACGACCGTCACGAGTAAAGGCGAGATTGTCTTCTCGCTCCAAAAGAGTGGGGGAACGACGACGATTAACCTCCATACGATTTCAGCGGTTGGCAAATTGGAGTTGCCATTGGCCTTAGGTTCTTCGCTTACGGTCAGCGGTTCTTCCTATACCAATGAAGGGGTCCAAGACTCACGGACGATTCTGAGTCTGAGCGGCGGAGATTACGTGATCACCCTCGCTTAACGAAGCCTCAGCCCGGTGCCGCGCGGTGCCGGGCTTTTTCGTGGAAGAAAATTTTTGACGGAAATTCATAAGATTTTGCCTGAAAATCCCCCAAATGTAATCGCTTTCATATAATCCCTGTAGAAACGATCCTTGGAGGGATCACATTATGAAAAAACCGATTCAATTCGCGATGCTACTTCTCGGCGGACTCGTCACGTTAGCCAGCTGTGGAGGAGCCCAGGCTCAGTCTTCCGCCGCCAAGAATGAGGCGACCCTCGTCGGCGCCTATCTCTCGCCCGCGCATCTTTCTTATCAGAACATGCGCCCGACCTACAACTACTATCTCACCACTTTTGCTTTTGAAAGCGCCAAGCTTTATTCCGATAACACCTACGTTTTTGAATATTCTTCTTCCACTTTCTCCGCGGTCGTTTTACCCGAAACCGGCAATACGGCGCAAGGCAATGAACGGACCAATTTTTTACGGACCTACAAAGGAACCTACACCAGCAAAGACGATCAATTTGATCCCAACATCAAATCCATCACTTTCTCAGCCCCGACCGCCTTGGCGGAGCTTTATGATTCGACCTATTACATCGATACCGAAACTTGGAATGATTCGATGAAGGAACTCACCAAAGTGGCAATCGGAACAACCGATACCACGACGGGCCAGGTCAACGTCGATCACTATGCCTATTACACGAGCGGCAGTGAGTATCTTGATGGCGTGACGACGAGCGCGGGCGATGTGCTCAAAGGACACGGCTTTAAGAGCTTCTCGAGTGACGTCGATAACAGCAAATCATCGTTGACTTTCGTCGATATTTTAGCCGAATAGTAAATTGCCGGGGCAAAGCGAAAGAACTTTGCCCCTTTTTTAAAGGAGAACAAGAATGGCATTAAAGAGCAATGTTTGGCGGGGCGTGTCGGCAAGCGCGGGTTTACTGTTAGGCCTCGTTTTTTTATTAGGGAATTTGGCCATCGATCGGCAAACCGACGTCAATCTTTTCCTCGGGACTACGGCCCCAAAGACGAGCGGAAGTGGCGATGCGCTTTATTTTAAGAGCAGTTACGCTTCCGCCCAGGAGGTTGTCGCGGCGGAGAAAGACCACAACATTCGGATGCAAGAGGAAGCCAGCGTTCTCTTAAAAAACAAAGCGAACGCCTTACCTTTGAAATCCTCGGAGCGGCGCGTCAGCCTTTTTGGCCGCGCCGTGGCGGATCCCGTCTATCGCGGCCAAAGCGGTGGCGCAGCCTTTTCGGGCACAAGTTTCCACGACGCTTTGACGGATGAAGGCTTTGCCATCAATGAAACGCTTTTTGGGGCGTATCAAGCCTCCAAAACCACCCGAGTCACCACCTCCTATGAAGCGGTGATCGCCGGTTCGTCTCCTCGTTCCACGATTGGCGAGGAAACTTCCTCATTTTATACGGCTGCTCTTCAAGCCTCTTATGCCACGGATTATAACGATGCCGCCATCGTGATGTTTTCCCGGACAGCGGGCGAAGGCAAAGATTTAGCCAAAGTCGATGCCGATGGGGTCGCTCAACTTTCGCTTCATCAAAGCGAAAAAGACCTTCTTTTGATGTTGAAATCATCGAAAGACGCGGGGCAGATTAAGAAAATCATCGTCTTGATTAACAGCGCCTTCCCGATGGATTTGGGCTTTCTTGAAGACGATGCGACTTATGGCGTGGATGCCGCTTTGTCGATTGGCAATCCCGGCAATTANGGNTTNATCGGCGTGGCCGATATTTTGGTGGGCAAAGCCGATCCTTCCGGCCACTTGGCCGATACCTATAGCGCCAACTCTCTTTCTTCGCCAGCCATGCAGAATTTCGGTGATTATACCTTCACTGGGATGTCGGGACTCTACAAGAATAAATATGTTGTTTGCGCCGAAGGTCTTTATGTCGGCTACAAATATTATGAATCCCGCTATGCCGATAGCGTGATGTCGCGGGGGAATGCCAGCGGGAATTATGGGGTTTTCGCCTCAGGAAAAACCAGTTGGGATTACGCCGATGAAATGGTCTACCCCTTTGGTTATGGAACGTCTTATGCCTCTTTTAAACAAACGTTGAAGAGCCTCGAGTGGGACCGAAATAGCCACGAAGTCAAAGCCGTGGTGAACGTCAAGAACGTTTCTTCGGGAACCTATACTGGTAAAAGCAAAGATGTGGTCGAACTTTATGTCAGTCTTCCCTACGCGGAAAACGGGGCAGAAAAAAGTGCGATTCAACTGGTCGATTTTGCCAAAAGTAGTGCCTTGAGTGTCGGCGAAGAAGAGGATATTACTCTCTCCACGAGCGACTATATGTTTGCCACTTACGATAANCAAGCCACCAATGGCAAGGACACCAGCAAAAAGGGTTGCTATACCTTCGACAGCGGCGATTATCTTTTCGCCATCGGCTCCGATGCTCATGACGCCCTCAATAACGCCCTTTCTCTCGCAGGGTATAGCGGGTTAAAAAATTCCGATGGGACCGCCGTTTCAGGCGATTCGAGTCTCTCGAAAAAAGTGACGTTGGACGCTTTGGATAACACGACTTATGCCACTTCGCCTTATACCGGAGAAGTCGTGTCGAACCAATTCGATGACATCGATCTCAATCACTTCATCCCCAACAAAGCACCGTTTTTCTCGCGGAAAGACTATGCGAGTTTCCCGAAGGAAACCTCAGCAATCGATCCGACAGCGGAGATTAAGAAGCTGATGGAAAACGATAACTACACCAAACCTGCTTCTTCGCCGGAAATCTCNGCGTNNAAATACGGACAAACCGTGACGAAAAAATGGATCGAAATGAAGGATGTGCCTTTGAGTGGCGAGTATACGGGTAATGATGGTAAAAAAGCCGATGGTGCCACATCTTGGGATAGCTTTGTCGACCAATTAAGCGTAGCAGAGCTTTGCCAAATTGCGGGCGAAGTCATGGGTAATAGCGCCATCGTCAGCGTCGCTTATCCTTCCAATACCTCGGGCGATGGCCCAGATGGAATTCAAGGAAGCACCACCCATTGTCTTTATGTGGGTGAGGCGACCGCGGCTTGTTCCTATTCTCGCGAACTCTTTGCCGAACGAGGCAAACTCATGGGTGAAGATGCGCTACTTTATAGCTTTGGTCAAATCTACGGTCCTGGCGCCAACCTCCATCGGACGCCTTATGGCGGCCGTAATTTCGAATATTATAGCGAGGAAGGCAATTTGGCCTATTTCTTAGCCCGTGCCCAAACGAACGCGATGCGCGATAAGGGTCTTTTGACCGGGATCAAACACTTCGTAGCTAACGATCAGGAAACGAACCGCCATGGCATTGCAACGTTCATGAGCGAGCAAGGTTTCCGGCAAAATAACCTTCGTTCCTTCGAAGGCGCTTTATCGAATGAAAACTCTTATGGATTGATGTCTTCTTATAACCGGATTGGCTGCGTTCCGGATGCCTCGAGCTATGCCGTTCATACGAGCGTTCTCCGTCAAGAATGGGGCTGGAAGGGCGTTGATTTAACGGACTCTTCGAAAGACGCTACCAGCTATATTTTCACGGATGAAGCACTCCATGCCGGAACGAATTTCTTCAATAACGATTCCGCTCGCAGCACGGATGTTCGTAATCTCCTCACCAAGACGCGGGATGGTCACCTTTGGGGTCAGGCGCGTTCGAGTGCCAAGTACTTCTTCTACGCTTACCTTCACACGAATGCCATCAACGGATTAACTTCGGAGACGGCAGTGGCTTCCTTCGTTCCGTGGTGGATCCCGACCGTCAAGGCCTTGCAGTATGGATTATTAGGAATCACCGTGGTTTCGCTATCGCTGCTTGGGGTTTCGCTTTTCCTCGAGAAGAAAAAAGCCTCGGCAACGAATTTGGAGGGAAAATAATATGAAAAACTTCTTAAAGACGAGTTTCATCCATCGGGGGATTCCCGCTTACTTGCTTCTCGGAAGCGGCCTCTGCATCCTGGTGGCGAGTTTCTTCTATTTGCCTTCCTCAATTACGACGGCGGGCAAGAGCTATTATCAGATGGTTTCGTTCCTACTTCTTTTGAGCGGATCTTTGTTTCAACTTGCCGCCTTTTTCCTCTTACCGGTTGCCCGTTTTCATCTCGTCGGAGAGCAATTGCCCGTCGTATCGTCGCTTTGTTATGGCTTCGCTTTGGGAATGCAATGCTACCAGCTCTCCTTCCCGTTAGCGGACAAATTGACCAAAGTGTATTTCTTCGGTGGCAATTTCACCCTGGGATTGGTCTTCTTCCTTCTCTTTTTGGTCCCGGCTTTAGCGAATGTTGTTTTGTGCTTTTTTCCTTCCTTGGAAAAGAAGTAAAGCTGTTTGATTCGAATCGACTCAAAGGGATACCTCATGAAAATTGGTGTGCAGCAGTTTCAGCTTCGCTATGGCTTCAAAAACGACCGCGCTGCGCGAAAAACGCTCGCGCAGGTGAAGGCGCTGGGCTTGGATGGCATCGAACTTGACGATTATCTCTTAACCTCGCTTCCTTTCGCCATCCGGCTGATGGCGAAAGGCTTTGGCATGGCGATTCCGCCGACGCATGGCGTTCATTGGCGCGAGGATATCGAAGGTAGTGGGCTGGAGGTTCTCGCTCTCCACGAGGATCTTGGAAGTTTAGAGAATCCGAAACGTTTTGCTGCGATCGTCGAAAAAGCCCATGCCTTTAAAACTCCCTACATCGTGATCACGGGGATGTTTCGCTATGACTATTCCTCGTATGATGCCGTTCTCGATTTGGTGCGGCGGCTCAATGCGGTAGGGGAACGGCTCAAGCAAGAGAAACTCGCCCTTCTTTATCACAACCACAATTGCGAATTCCGCCCATGCGGGGGAGAGAAAGCTTTTGATGTGATCCTCAGGAAAAGCCAAAGCGAATTTGTGAATTTCGAGTTTGATTCCTACTGGTGCGCCGAATGTGGCGCTTCGCCTTTGGAATGGATGGCAAAACTCGGTTCGCGTCTAAAGCTCTATCACATCAATGACCGCGGCTGCAAAACGCTGGGGGCGCTGCCTTCGATCGTCAAAAGCGATTCGGCGGAATTAGGCTTAGGGAACTTGCCGCTCGAGGATTACATCAAAGAAGCGGAAACTCTTGGAGTGGAAGCTATCATCATCGAAAGCCATCAAAATTGGCTTGAGAATTCGGCTCTGGCCTCTTTGCGCTACAGCATGGGGTATTTGCGAAAGCATCTTTAAGTGTTCTCACTCTTCTTGAATAACGATAAAAATGCAATCTTTATGATAAGTCCTTGCAATGGTATCTCAGGAGAGTTGACCTAGAATTACAGGGTAATGAAAGCGCTTTAATGGCGCGAGATATCCTGAAGGAGGAATTTATGGCAGAAGCCAAAGTCGCCGAAAAAGGTCTCAATCGGGCCAAGCAGTGGCAGATTGCTCTTTTCCCTTTCAATAATGCCGCGACGAATTGTTACATGGCCTTAATGACCTTCATTGCTTACTATGGAGGCTTTTATCTCTTTGGTGGCTTTATGGGCGGCGCCGTCAGCGCGGTCGCGGTCAACGTCGTGACCCAAGCTGTCAGCTTCGTCATCATGGGGATGCGCATTTTTGATGGCATCACCGATCCCCCCTGTGGCAGTTGGATCGACCGAACCAAAGGAAAATGGGGCAAATTCCGTCCCTTCATGATCGGTGGCAACATCATTCTTGCCCTCTCGGTTCTCTTGATGTTCTTCGCGATTCGTTATGTTGGAATTGAATGGCTTCGCTGGGTTCTCTTTATCTTATGCTACGCCATTTATGTCCTCGGCTATACCGCCCAATGCGCTTGCACCAAAGCGGGTCAAACCTGTTTAAGCAACGATCCCCATCAACGGAGTCAATTCGCCCTTTGGGATATGGTGGGCATGATTGGATCCATCGTTCTCATTAACGCGATTGGCAGTGGCCTACTTCCGATCCTCGTCAAAGGCATCGATATCACGGAGACTTTGGCGGATGGCACGAGCAAAGTCGTGACCTTGGGCACCCAATACAATCCCCAGTTCTATAACATCCTTGTTCCGATCACTGTCGTGGTCTCAGCTATCTATACCGCCATGGCGGTCTTGGCGATTTGGGACAAAGATCGCCCGGAATTCTGGGGTGTCGATGCCAATGCCAAAGCGGCCACGTTTAAGGATTATCTCCATATTCTTCATGATAATTCTCAGATTCGCTGGCTGGTCCTCTCGAGCGGCTTCAATAAGCTTGCTTCGACGATCGCCACCTCCGGAACCGTCGCTTATCTTCTTTATGACATCATGATGAAACAATCGGGTTCTTCCTATAACGGGCTCTATCTCCCGGTTTACGTGCTCTCGTTTGTCTTCATGGGCGTCTTCTTCGTCTTCGGTACTAAGACGGCCTCGGCGAAAGGTCAGAAGCGGGCGATTGTTCAATACACCGCCTTCGCGCTTCTCTTCTATGTCGGCCTCGTCGTGATGCTCTTGATCTGGGATCCGAGTAACCCCGACAAAGTCTTGACCCTCTTGCGGTGGGACTCTAGCCACAAGATGTATCTGACGATCAACCTCTTCACCATCATCTGGATCATTCTCTATGGTTGTGGCTATGGCGCTTATAACTGCTGCAGCGAAATGTGCATCCCGATGGTCGCGGATTGCACCGATTACGAAACCTATCGTTCCGGCAATTACGTCCCGGGTATCATGGGCACGATCTTCTCGCTCATTGATAAACTCGTATCTTCCTTAGCGACGGTTTTTATCACTCTCTTCACGGTGAACCTTATTCCCGCCCTCGATGGCGCTCTTCCTTCAAGCGGCATGGACATTTCCGCCATTATCAGTTCTTCCTATCAAGGCGTTCGTCTCTCCGCCATCATCACGATCTGCTTATTGCCGATGATCTCTTGGATCATCACTTTGGTCAGTATGTATTTCTACGAGCTCTCGGGCAATAAGCTCAAGGAGATCCAAGCCGTCAATGCGGTCCGCAAAGAAGCGATCGCCGGCGGCATGAGCAAAGACGAAGCCATGGCTCGCTGGGTCAGCATCGACCAAGTTCCGGCGGAATTCATTCCGAAAGAAAAAATCCGTTTGAACAAGAAGACGGGTCAACCTCTCGATGCGAAAAAGCCGAACTTCCTTGATAAAATCTATGGCAAAGTTTGGACGAAACGAGAGAAAAATTCTGCCGCGCCGTCTTCTAACGCTCGGGAAATCCCCGAGCAATATCGGAAAAAAGAGGAGCCTTCTTTATGAAACTAACCTTCCGTTGGTATGGCGAGAATGATTCGATTCCTCTCGATTACCTTCAGCAAATCCCCAATCTTTCGGGNGTCGTGACTTCCGTTTACGATAAAAAGCCTGGTGAAGTTTGGGATTTGGCATCGCTTGAGCGTTTGAAGTGGGATTGCCAAGCCCATAATCTCGCGATGGAAGTGATCGAATCGATCCCGGTGAGCGAAGAGATTAAAGCGGCGGGGAGTAAGCGTGACGAGCACATCGCCGCCTTTAAGAAGAACCTCGAACTTTGCGCGCAAGTGGGGGTGAAGTGCGTTTGCTACAACTTCATGCCGGTCTTCGACTGGCTTCGGACCAATATGCACCATCAAAACGCCGACGGTTCCAACTCCTTGTCTTATTGCGCGAGCGATTTTGCCAAAATCGATCCTCAAAATCTCCATCTTCCGGGCTGGGATGAATCCTATGAGCCTGAGGAACTTCAAAGCCTTCTAAAAACCTATCAAGGCATTTCGCATGAACGGCTCTTCGCCAATTTGGTCTATTTCCTNAANGCNGTCATTCCNACCTGNGAGAAAGTNGGNATTGTCTTGGCGATTCANCCNGATGATCCGCCTTGGGANGTCTTCGGACTTACCCCGNATCGTNTCGAANGAGAAGGANNTTGANTGNCTCTTNGCGGCGGTNCCTTCCAAAGCCAATGGNTTGACCTTCTGCACCGGGTCTTTGGGGGCAGGGCGCAATAACGATTTGCCCCGTCTCGCCGCGAAATATGCGGCGATGGGTCGAATCCATTTCGCTCATTTACGCAATGTCCATTACGATGATGATCAAGGCTCCTTCACCGAAGTCGGTCATTATTCGGGGGCGGGATCGCTCGATATGTATGCGATTGTCAAAGCTCTCGTCAAAAATGGTTTCACGGGTTATGTAAGACCCGATCACGGCCGCAACATCTTCGGTGAAAATGCCAAGCCTGGATATGGTCTCTATGATCGAGCCTTAGGTTGTGCCTATATCAACGGTCTATTTGAAGCGGTGGAGAAATCCCAAAAGGAGAAATAAAACATGAAAAAAGAAGAATTGCCCTTAACTGTAGACTATACGAATAAAGTCGTGGTTATCACGGGTGCCGGTGGCGTCATTTGCTCTTGCTTAGCCGAAGCCTTAGCCCTTTCGGGAGCGAAGGTCGCCTTGCTCGATCTTCATTTGGATAAAGCCCAGGAATTTGCGGAGCAAATCAAAAAAGAAGGGGGTATTGCTGAGGGTTTTGAATGCAACGTCTTGGACAAAGCCTCGCTCGAAAANTGCCACGAGGANGTCGTCAAGAAACTNGGAAGCTGCGATATTCTCATCAATGGCGCTGGTGGCAATAATCCGAAAGCCACGACCAGCCAAGAATATTACGAAGAAAAGAAAGACGATTTGGATGTCTCATTCTTTGATTTGACCCAAGATGGCGTTCAGTTCGTCTTTAATCTCAACTTCCTCGGCACCTTATTGCCGACCCAAGTCTTTGCCAAGGATATGCTGGGCAAAAAAGGTTGCAGCATCCTCAATATCTCGAGCATGAATGCTTTTACGCCTTTGACCAAGATCCCCGCGTATTCGGCCGCCAAAGCGGGCGTCAGCAATTTCACTGAATGGTTGGCGGTTCATTTCGCAAAGGAAGGCATCCGGGTCAACGCGATTGCCCCGGGCTTCTTCTCAACGGCCCAAAATGCTGCGCTTCTTTGGAACAAAGATGGTTCGCCGACGGAACGGACGGGCAAGATNCTNGCCGCGACGCCNTTTGGNCGCTTTGGCGAAGTCGAAGAACTCGTTGGTCCGACCTTATTCCTGCTCGATAGTAAAGCCAGCAGCTTCATCACCGGCGTCGTTTTGCCGATAGATGGTGGCTTTAACGCGTATTCGGGCGTTTGAGACTCGCGCCGCTCTCCTCGGCGCAGACAATGAAAAAAGGACTTCCCTGAAAAGTCCTTTTTTTGCACAAAAAAACCGAAGATTTCTCTTCGGTTGTTGTTTAACGCTTTTTTCCTCGATACCCATGGGCGTCGCGGTTATCGCTATGCCCGTAAGAATGGCTATCGCTATGCCCATAGCCACGATGTTCGCTATGCCCATAACCATGATCCTCGGAATGACCGTAATTCCTTGAGGATGAGTGGTGGGAATAACCATCGTGCGAAGAATGGCCATAACCTCCTGAAGCATGATCATCATCGTGATGATAGGAGCTGTGGTGGTAGGAGTCATGAGAAGAATGAGAGGCGAAACGCTTTTCTCTCGGCGCGGAGTCTTCGCTTGGGCGTTCGGTCTTTTCGACGTGGACGTTTTTGCCTTCGAAGACGCTATTTTCAACGCCAGAAATGACGGCATCGGCTTTTTCTTTGCTGAGTTCGAAGAATGAGAAGGTGCCTTTCAGATAGACATCGGCGAAATCTTCGGGAGTCACTCCGCGAGCATGGGCAGAGACGAAAGCCTTAAGGCTCGTTTCATCGGCNCCGGCGGCAACAATCCCAAAGCCACGACGAGCCAAGAGTATTACGAGGAAAAGAAGAGCGATTTGGATGTCTCCTTCTTTGATTTGACCCAAGATGGCGTTCAGTTTGTCTTCAATCTCAACTTCCTTGGCACCTTATTGCCGACCCAAGTTTTCGCCAAGGATATGCTGGGTAAAAAAGGCTGCAGCATCCTTAATATCTCAAGCATGAATGCTTTTACGCCTTTGACCAAAATTCCGGCCTATTCGGCCGCCAAAGCGGGCGTCAGCAATTTCACCGAATGGTTAGCGGTTCATTTCGCGAGGGAAGGCATCCGGGTCAACGCGATCGCCCCGGGCTTCTTCTCGACCGCCCAGAACGCTTCGCTTCTTTGGAACAAAGATGGTTCGCCGACGGAACGGACGGGCAAGATCCTGGCCGCGACGCCCTTTGGCCGCTTTGGCGAAGTCGAAGAACTCGTTGGTCCGACCTTATTCTTACTTGACGCGAAAGCCAGCAGTTTTATTACCGGCGTGGTTTTGCCGATTGATGGTGGCTTTAACGCTTATTCGGGCGTTTGAGACGCGCGCTGTTCTCCTCGGCGCAGACGATGAAAAAAGGACTTCCCTGAAAAGTCCTTTTTTTCTTTGAAAAAAACCGAAGATTTCTCTTCGGCCGTTTCTTTAATGCTTCTTGCCCCGATAGCCATGGGAATCATGGTTATCGCTATGGCCGTAAGAATGGCCCTCGCTATGAGAATAGCCATGATGATCGCTATGCCCATAACCATGATCATCGGAATGGCCGTAATTCCTTGAAGAAGAATGATGAGAATAGCCTTCGTGCGAAGAGCGGCCGTAACCGCCGGAAGCGTGATCATCATCGTGATGATAGGAACTGTGGTGGTAGGAGTCGTGGGAGGAATGCGAGGCGAAACGCTTTTCTCTCGGCGCGGAGTCTTCGCTTGGGCGTTCGGTCTTTTCGACGTGAACGTTCTTGCCTTCGAAAACGCTATTCTCGACGCCACTAATCACGGCATCGGCTTTGACTTTGCTGAGTTCGAAGAACGAGAAGGTGCCTTTGAGATAAACATCGGCGAAATCCTCAGGTTTCACGCCAGCGGCGTGGGCGGAGACGAAACTCTTGAGATTCTCTTCATTCGCCCCGTCTTCGAAGCCGATATTGATGAAGAAACGCTGGTTGGCCGGATCGGTCACAAACCGTTTCTTTTCTTTATTCCGTTCGATGCTCTCGCTATGTTTAAAGGAATAGTCTTTTTCTTGGGCGAGGTCGGAAGCCGGGGCTTCCATCTTTTCCTTGAGCATCACGGCGGCCAACTCTAATGGGGTGACTTCGCTGCCTTCTTTTTCGCTTAATAAGGCGCAGGCTTCTTCGATGGCGCTCGTTTCAGCGCTGAGGTCTTGATGGAGTTTCGGTTCGAGGTTTTCGAGGTATTTTTTCATAACATTTCCTTTGTCGATCACGTATTCCGTGAGCGGAGCATGGCTCATGGTTTCGTATTTTTTAATCAGCATCGTCTCGCTCGGNGTNATGAAGGTATAGGAGACGCCGGATTTATCGACCCGGCCGGTCCGTCCGATCCGGTGGAGATAGAATTCATCTTCCTCAGGGATGTCGTAGTTGATGACGAGATCGACGTCATTCACGTCGATGCCACGGGCGGCGATATCGGTGGCAACCATCACGTCGGCATCGTAGTTGCGGAAGGCCTGCATCGCCTTATCCCGCTTGTTCTGCGAGAGATTGCCTTGCAAGGAAGTAATCGCGTGCGAGGTGTTCTTCTGCAAGATCTTCTCAAGTTGTTTGACTTTGTGTTTGGTCCGGCAGAAGACGAAGGCTCGGGTGAAACTCAGACTATTGAGCAAAGCGGTGACCGCTTCGGTCTTTTCTTTTTCGCCAACCCGGACGTATTTCTGAGCGATCTGGTTTTCTTGAGTGGGGGTCCGCTTGATTTGGACTTTCTTGACGTCGGGCTTGAGGTAACGTTCAGCGACTTTCATGATATCATTCGAGATCGTCGCGGAAAATAAAGCGGTTTGATGCGGTGCGGTGACTTGAGCGATGATCTTGTTGACGTCTTTGATGAAGCCCATTTCGAGCATTTCATCGCATTCATCGAGAACGAGATAGTGGACCTTTGAGAAATCGAGGGCTTTCTGATTCAATAAATCATTGAGACGACCCGGGGTGCCCACGATAATTTGCGGTTTCGCTTTCAAAGCCCGGAGTTGGGTCGAGATCTTTTGCCCGCCATAAATCGCCACATAATGAAGGGTGGGGATGTATTTGGCGAACTTCGCTAATTCTTGAACGACTTGGATCGCAAGTTCCCGAGTCGGGCAAACGACGAGCGACTGAACGACGGTTAACGCGGGATTGCAGCCAACGATCATCGGCAAAGCATAGGCGGCGGTTTTGCCCGTCCCCGTTGGGGCCTCGCCTAAAACATCCTGACCCGCTAAAAGGGCGGGCAGCGTCATCTCTTGGATGGCGGTGAACTCTTCATAACCCATTTCTTGGAGGGCTTTGAGGAGGGTTTCGGGAAGTTGTAATTCGTTGATTTTCATTTTTGAGGCACGCAAGCATAGCACGTTCGGGGCGAAAACAACATTTAAATCGTTCGCGATTCCATCAAAGCCCTTACAGGCGAGGAAGCGGGGTTTTCTGTTATCTCCGCAAAACCCTCGTCTTTCCCATTTCATTCCTCTTTTCCTTTGTCTTAAGAGAGAGCCAAAGGCGCTTGCAAAAGGAGTGAAAGTGTATTTTTTATCTCCCGAGCGATTCTTGAAAAGAACTTTGCTATAATAGTTTTGTAAGTTCTTGTTCTTGAACGATCGCAATCCGTTTTGCCGATGATCACCGCGGGGTTTTGTTTCTTTCGCCACTCGGTGATTCCTCGAGGGAAAGAAGGCCTATCCCATGGACGAACCCCTTTCGAAAAGCGAAGAACGTTTTATCGAAACCAGCCCGTTGGCGCTGGGGCTTTTCCGTGTCGCCGGCCCCCAAGTGGATTTGTTGGCTTGCTCGCCTTCTTTCGCTTCCTACGTTCAAGGCCTCGTTGGAACGAAGCGAGAGGATTTTCTTTCGCTCTTGCGTGAAGATTGTTCCGCGGTGGATTTTGAAGTCATTAAGCGCGACTACGATGTTGGCCGCCTTTCGCTTAATGGCGCTTTCCAAACCCTGTTTCGTCTGAAAGACAATACCGGTCATTTCGCCCCGTTTTCCGCCCAAGGCAAATTGGTGAACGAGAGCGGAGGCACTCAACGGCTTTATCTTTTCCTTTTCCCAGTCGACGGGGCGGTATTGCGCTCGGTGGAGCAAAAAGAAGAGGAAGAAAGGCAAAGCCAGCTTTTCGATGAAATTCTTTCGACCACGAAAACCGCGATTTTCTGGAAAGATGCCCAACGGCGTTTTCTCGGCGCCAATACGGCTTTTCTCGATTACTACGGTTTCGCTACCGAAGCCGCGATTTTGGCAAAAACGATGAGGATATGGGCTGGCACAGCGACCCTGATCCCTATAAAAACGACGAACTTCGCGTTCTCAAGGAAGGCATTTCGACTTTCCGAGTGCCTGGGAAATGTTTGGCCAAAGGCGAAGAACGCAACATCGTTGCCAGCAAGAGCCCTTTGATCGTCGGAGGCAAAATCATTGGACTCGTTGGCAGCTTTGAAGATGTGACTTTGGAAGTTCGCCACAAAGAAGAGATTGCCAAACTCAACGAAGAGCTCACCCGAAGAGTCTATGAACATGAACGTCTTATGGCGACTTCGGCCGTGGCGATCGCGACGATTCATTTGCCCGATTTGAGTTTGGTCGAAGCCAATGACAGCGTCTATGAGATTATGGGGCTTTCCCGAGAGGAAGCCGCGGCGAAATACCATCATTCCTTGTCCGAATTCTTCGCGGGCGAATCCCATCAAGAACTCGACCGCTTCCTCGATGAAGTCCATCGCGCAGTTCAGCAAAAGAAGCCGTCATTCTCTTTCTCATTCCATTTTCCTCAAGTCAAAGGCTCTTTGTGGGTTTCCGGCGCTGGTTCTTTTAGCGCTCAGGACCCGAGCGATGTGGTGGTGGTCTACCGCGATGCCACTGACATCATGGAGACCCAGCGCCGCCTTTTTCGCTCGCTGAAAATGAAGCGAAGAAAGTTCCAACCCTATCGCAAGAAAACGCCCGCTTGAACTCGATGATCGACGGCGTCCCTTCGGGCTTAGGCACCTTGCAGATCATCGACGGCGTCCCCGCCGATCAAATCCAACTCAACCAGTTCTTTTTTTCTCGAATCGATGTGCCTTCGGCGCAAAACGGTTTTCTTTCCGTCAGTGCCTTCCCGGAATGCTTGCACCCCGATGATCGAGAGAATTTCGTCTTGGCTTTTAAAAATCTTCTCCGCGATAAGCATTTGGTGGCAAAACAGTTCCGGTTCCGGAACCGGGCTAACGGGGCCTATACGTGGTCCAGTGTTCGGGCCTTGATCACCACGATTTCTCCCCATGTGGAAGTGGCTTATTTCGTTTTTACCGACATCCAAGAATTGAAAAAAGCAGAGAAAGGCCTCCGCGAGAGCCAATATTTCTACCGGCAGGCGGTTAAAGCGGCGGGTTTGAAGACCTGGACCTATAACCTCAAAGATCATAGCGTCTCAATGAGCGATGGCGATTACTATGGAACTGAGATGGAGAGTTGGGGCGTCGGCTCTCACGTTGAGGATGTCCCGAAGACGATTTTGCCCTTAATCGATCCCGCCGATCGGCAAAAACTCGAAGGACTCTATCAGAAAGTGGATCGTGGCGAAAGCGCCTCGGCCGAAGTTTGGTTTTCGGCCCAGCCGGGCAGAGAGCCCCATTGTGAGCGAATCACTTATTTCTTCCCCGGCGGAACCGCGAGCGATAAGGCGATTGGCTTAGGCCAAAACATCACGGCCGAAAAGAAGGTCGCGGAACGCTATAAGCGGGAAATCGAATACCTCCGGGCCAGCGACGACAGCAATCTTTTGGCTAAAGGCCATTATAATTTGACGCAAAATCTCGTCATCGGCTATTCCACGAAAAAAGAAGGTCTCTTCGTCGCCAAGGAAGGCACGCGGTATACGGATGCGATCCAAGCCTTCTTCGATTTGCCTTACCGCGAAGAAGAACGGGAAGAACTGAAAAAAGCTCTCAATCGGGATGATCTGTTAAAAAATTCTCAGCTTGGCGATGTGAGCGGAAACGTCATCTATCGGCGCAAAATCCCGGGAGCGATGCCGATTTGGCTTTCATTGTCTTATCACACTTATATGATGCCCGAGACGGGCGACGTCGAACTTTTCTGCTATGGCTACGACGTGAGCGAGAAGATGGAAAGCGTCGAGATCATGCGCATTATTTCCAAGACTGAATTCGATTATATCGGTCTCATCTTCGTCGAAGGCGGTGGTTTCGAATTCATCGAAAAAGATCCGAAGATCCTCTTCCCGGAAGTGCGAAAAATCATCCCCTTTGAAAGCTTCCGCGATTTCGAGAAGAACACTTTTATCAGCGATGANAATCGTTCCGTTTACGACCAACTCACCAATCCTGAAAATATTCTCTCCGCCTTAAAGACCTCTGATCATTATCTTGGGAATTATCTGCGGAATGAGGCGGGGAAGATCCACTGCAAAAANCTTGATTGCGCTTGGCTGGATAAAGAAGCCAAGATTCTTTTGATGGTCCGTAGTGACGTGACGGAACTCTATGAAAAAGACCAAGAGCAATTACAGGCGATCGAGGCCGCAAAGCTCGAAGCCGAGAAGGCCAATGAAGCGAAATCCGCCTTCCTTTCGAATATGTCGCATGACTTGCGCACCCCGCTCAATGGCGTGATTGGCTTTACCGATTTGGCGCTAAAGGAATCCGACCCTCAAAAGAAGCAGGACTATCTCGAAAAGATCAATTCCTCGGGCAAACTCCTCCTCGATTTGATCAATGATACCCTTGAGCTTTCGCGGATTGAAAGCGGCAAGAGCGTCAATGAGCCTGAAGCCTGCGACCCCAAAGAGGTCCTCCCGCCGGTTCTCACCGCTTTGCGCCCCTCCGCGGAATTAAAAAAGATCACGTTGGAGAGTTCTTTCTCCTTCTATCCGAACTATCCTCTATGGTGCGACCGGCTCAAGATCCAGAAAATCGCGCTGAATTTGCTTTCGAATGCCATTAAATACACCCCCGTCGGCGGCAAAGTCGTCTTTCGAGTGGAGTCTTCCTCTCGCGAGCAGCTCATTTTCGATGTGGAAGATAACGGCATTGGCATGAGNCAAGAGTTCATGGCGAAGATGTACGAGCCTTTCTCGCAGGAAAAACGGTCGGAATCCGTGAATGTCCCTGGCACGGGATTAGGTTTATCGATCGTGAAAAAGTTCGTTGATTTGCTCGGTGGAAGCATCGCCGTGGAAAGCCAACTCCATCGCGGCAGCCATTTCCGGGTCGTTTTGCCGATCAAGGAAGCGGAAGTTTCCTCGGTTCAAAAACAAGCCGACAATGAGCTGGTTTTATCGGTCAAAGGCAAGCGGCTTTTGCTGTGCGAAGATAACCCCCTCAATCAAGAAATNGCCACCATGCTTTTAAAGGAACGGGGTTTTGTGGTGGATATTGCCAACGATGGGGAAGAAGGGGTTCGGAAATTCTCTTCGGCTCAACCGGGGACTTACGCCGCCATCTTGATGGATGTGCGGATGCCGCGGATGGATGGCCTTGAGGCCACCAAAGCAATTCGAGCCTTAAAAGAAGGCGATGGCGCGCGCATTCCGATCATCGCGATGACCGCCGATGCGTTTGAGGAAAACATCAAAGCCGCCGAAGCGGTGGGGATGAATGGCTATATCACCAAACCGATTTTGCCCGAGAAGATGTTCGCCGAACTATCCCGTGTACTGAAATAAGCCCTTTTTGCAGCGATAATGAAAAACGGCAGGGGTTTTGCCCTTTAATTGTCTTTGACGTTGATTTTTTTCTTGGCGAAACGAATCTGGATTTTGCTGCCTTGGTTTGGGGCGCTAACGATCTGAACCTCGGCCCCGAGAATGAGGGAGAGCCGCTCCTTGGCATTCTTCAAGCCTTGCGATGTCGCTTTGATCGCGTTCGGGTCAAAGCCCACGCCGTTATCTTCGATGCTCAAAACGATTTCTTCGCCGAACTGCCTTGTCTCGAGCGAGATAAAGCCATTTTCTTTTTCGTTGGCCTTCGAATATTTGATCGCGTTTTCGACAAACGGTTGCAACGATAGCGGAGGCAAAGCGAAATCGCTGACCTCGATGTCATAGAGGAGGGTATAGGGTTTTTCTAAGCGCAGATTCTCAAGCTCGAGGTAACGTTCAATGTTTTTGATTTCGTCCTCGAAAGGAATTAAGGAGACCTCCATCGTATCGATATCGCTTCGGAGATGCTGGGCAAATAAACTCATCGCGTGGTCCCCATCCTCGACATTTTTGTGGTAGGAGGATTCGATGGCGGAAAGGCAGTTGAAGATGAAATGGGGCTTGATTTGGCCTTTGAGGGCTTCTTCCTGACTGATCCGGTAACGTTCTTGAAGCTCAGCCTCCTGGGCGAATTGCTTTTGCAGTTCGAGGTCGCGGCGGAAGAAGACAATGATCCCGACGATGGCGACGAGGCTTAAGCCGATCGAAGGGACGCAAACGAGATCCCACACCAGCAACTCCTGGAAGTCGAGCCATTCGGAAACCAGAAGGTTCAAAAGAAGCGATGAGATGATAAAAGGCGCCAAACTGCGCGGTTTTTTTCGGCTGGCGTAATAGGCGGCGAAGAGAACCAAAGGTAAGGCAATGGCCCATTGGAAAAGACTGCAGATGAGGCTGGCTTTCCCGCCATAGAGAATAGCGCTGGCGATCCCTAAGCTGATTTCCAGCGCGGAAAAAGGCAAGAAAACCTTGAGAAAATCTTTTTCTTTTTTGAGCGGCGTCGACCCCATTCGAAAAAGATAGTAAAAGATGGCGCATAAGAGAAACGCGGCGAAAACGAAATTGAGCCGGGCCATGATGGTGTTGCTGACGTAAAGGCCGTTAATGACGAAAAAGAAGCCTTGGTCCGAAGAGAAAATATCATAGGCGAACATGGCAATCAGCAAATAGAGAAAGGATGGGGACAATCCCCGCTTTTTACTGACGAGCAATAAGGTCATGCCGATCCCGATCATCATCACCAAAGTGATAATGGCGACAATCGGGAGGTAATTGTTGAAAATGGTGCGAAATTGACGGGAATCCTGATAGGCCATGGCGGTGGTTTTGTTGATGAAAAGCACCGGTTTGAAACCGATCGCGCCGGTATTGGAATAGCCGATTTCGGCGATCAAGGTCACTTTTCCATCGGCAGGCACTGTGGCATAGCCATCCACTTGGGTGTTTCCGATATCCTTCGATTCATCCTTGTTTTTACTGGGGATTCCACTATGAGCGACGAGGGTGCCATTGAGATAAAAGTTCGCGGCGGCGAACACCATGATGCGGTCCATCGTGATCTCGTCGCCTGGCACGGCGTTGATAATCGATAATTTGAGCGAAGCGTAACCCTCGAGGGGATAGCCGATCTCTTCCCAGCTTTTGCCATAAGGAAGGATCGCATCGCGCGGGGCGGAATCGTTATCCGTTTCGATCCAGCGGTTGGCGTAAAACTCCCATTCGCCCGATGGCGAGACCCACCAGCGGTCTTTCATCGAGCGGTTTTCCATATCGAAAACCCCATCTTTGGCCTCTTTGTAGGAATACATATCGGGGTAATGGACGCTGGCTTCCATCACGATCGCCGGGCCAAAAGAGACGAGCAAAGTCGCCAAAAGCAAAAAGAGGAGATAACGCCAATAGGGGACACCCGAATGCGAGGTATTCTCTTTCATATACCTTAATTATGGCACCAAAGTGCTTGTTTTCCGCCAAAAGAAAGAGGACGGCTTTCCTCAAAGTGCAAAAAGAGGTGGATTAAAGGGCAAGAAAAAGCTTCTTTTTCCTCTCTCGTTTTCTTTGGCTCAGTTATAATTATCGCCGGAAAGGAGGCATCAATAACATGGAAACAGCATCGAAAGTGATGTACAAGATCGCCAATGTCTTTAACTGGATCGAAGCGATTTGCGGCATTCTGATTATCGTTTTCTCCATTTTAGCCGGCGTGGGCGTCAATATGGGCTCTGGCGTTGAGGGCTTTGGCTGGGATACCCTTTGGTATGGCATTTGGCTCTTAGTCTGGGCTATCGTCCTTATTGTTTTGACTCGTATTGCTTACAAGAAAGGCTCGAGCAAAGGCTGGGATATTCTTTTCTTGGTCTTCGGCATTTTGGGTTGGAATATCTTCTACGTTCTTGGCGGTATCTTCGGTATCGTCAGCAACGATAAGTAATCCTGTTGGTTTTTGAAAAGACTCGGGAGAAGCGTTTGGCTATCCTGAGTCTTTTTCTTTGATCAACCAGAATGAATTAGCGTTTTTCCACGGCTTGGCCTTGGCCAATCTCATAGACTTTTTCGAAGCCGAGTTGATCGCTTAAGCGGTGGGAGATGGAGATGACGGTCCGGGATTTGGAAGCCCGGGTTAA
>JGI20225J20221_1001387_pt1 | contig 19875 bp, 21 predicted proteins | sample BioMet4_FD_20221 | JGI IMG/M metagenome (IMG submission 20221) | reverse complement strand
AATCAGATTTCTGCCGACTATTTTGCCAATATTCCCTGTCGAACCTGTTATTAGATACATATTCTTAAAGATTAGATAATAAGAAACAGATGTCTTAATCCTTTGTTCATCATTTTGTTATTGATTTTATGAAGGAATGAGAAGAACAAGCCTCCCTTGAATTTAAAAATTCAATGATACACAAAGTAACTATATGGGGCACACCGGGTACTTCATATTATAAGTAATGTCAAGAATATAATGTCGTATTTTTAGGCTGAAGGAGTTTAGACTTTAGGCTGAAGGTTCATAATATACCCCTTTTACCTTTAGCCTAAACACCTATAGCTTGTAATCCTCATATGACATTATTTTATTCCAATTACTTAATAGCCTGTCTCCCACTATTTATTTAATAAAATATTCACTGAATAATTGAGAAAAATTTGTTAAATTGATTGAGAAATAATCAATCGGATTGATGATTACGGATGAACAACCTATTTTCTGGCCGTTTATAGTTTTTGGCATTATGGCTCTCGTGATTGTGGGGAGTATGATTCTTTTGTCTTATTTCCTTGGAGAGCGACATTCGGCCAAAACCACGGGGGAGCCTTATGAATCAGGGATTCCACCCACCGGAAATGCACGGTTACGTTTTTCTTCCCGCTTTTATCTGATTGCCATGTTCTTCGTCATTTTCGATTTGGAGGCTGCATTTATTATGGCATGGGCCGTTTCATTCAGAGAACTGGGCGTTGGGGGATATTGGGGTATGTTGATTTTTATCGGGATTTTGTTAGTCGTACTGATCTATGAATTAAGTATCGGATCACTCGATTTTGGCCCCCAAAGCAGAAAAATTCTGAAATACAAGGACAAGGCGAGGTAGGGAGAAGGGAGCAGAGAGCAGAGAGCATGGAGAAAGGAAACGGGAGAAGGGAAACGGGAGAAGGGAGAAGGGAGAAGGGAGAACGATGTAGGGGTTGGGCTTGCCCCTGCCCTGAGAAATAGGGGAACGAAGGGATCAATAAATTTAATAAATCAATTTAGTGGATAAAACAGAGATAAATAGGTCCGTCAGGGAAAATTCTTCAATGGAGAACGCAATGAAAGATAGTGTCCTTCTCACCCGTTTGGATGATTTGATCGGATGGGGAAGAAAAAATTCCATCTGGCCTTTTGCATTCGGTTTATCCTGTTGTTTTGTCGAGATGGCTACTTCCATTACGAGCCGGTACGATATTTCAAGGTTTGGGGGAGAAGTCATCAGGGGTTCAGCCCGCGAAGCTGATATGATGGTAATTGCAGGAACAGTTTTCCTTAAAATGGTACCAGTGATGTTGCGCCTGCATGAGCAAATGATGGAACCCAAGTGGATTATTTCCATGGGATCCTGTGCAAATTCAGGAGGCATGTACGATATCTACAGTGTCGTCCAGGGAGTTGACCAGTTTATGCCGGTCGATGTTTATGTTCAGGGATGTCCGCCGAGGCCGGATAGTTTTCTGGAAGGACTCCTCTTGCTAAGAGACTCGATCGGCAAGGAAAGAAGACCATTAAGCTGGGTCATTGGACCTCAGGGGATCGTAAAACCTGAAAAGATCAGCTTACGGGATTTGAAAAATGAAGAAAGGATGAAGATGGGGAGAATCAGACCGATGAATGAGATGTAGGTAGGAGATATGAGGTATGAGGTATGAGGTATGAGATATGAGGTATGAAGTAGGAGGTAGGAGAGATGAGATAGGGGAGAGAAGTGAATGATTTTTTGCAGAAACTAATCCGGGATATGATATAATAACGATGAATGATAATCAATCCATAGTGACTCTTTTAAAGACAAGGTTCAGCAATTCAATGGTTCTTTGCGAGGAAACAGCAAAGGACGGGACTCCTGTTTTATGGATTGACAAGGAAAATATTACAGCCGTTTTACGTTATCTGAAAAATGAATCACTCCATAAATTCAAGATGCTGTTTGATTTAACGGCTATCGATGAAAGAAGACGAACCAATCGGGGAGAACAACCGGTAAGTGATTTTACCATCGTTTATCATCTTACTTCATTTGAAAAGAATAAAGAGATAAGGTTAAAGGTGCCGCTCACTGGGAGCAATCCTTCTTTGCCTTCCATTACTCCGATCTGGTCTTGTGCCAACTGGTATGAACGCGAGGTCTTTGATATGTTTGGAATTACCTTTGACGGGCACCCTCATCTGAGCCGGATCCTGATGCCCAAATACTGGGAAGGTCATCCGTTAAGAAAAGAACATTATGCCAGGGCAACAGAAGCAGGATCTTTAAATTACAATGATAAAAGATTTGATTCAGAAGAGTCGATCCTGACATTTCATCCTGAAAATTGGGGCATGGAGACCCGGAACGAAGATTCTGATTACATGTTTCTCAATCTGGGTCCTCAGCATCCTGGTACTCACGGAGTACTGAGGTTACTGCTGCAACTCGATGGGGAGGATATCGTAGATATTGTACCTGATATCGGATTTCATCACCGTGGGGCGGAAAAGATGGCGGAACGTCAGACGTGGCATACTTTTCTTCCCTATACGGACAGAATCGATTATCTCAGTGGAGTATTGAATAATCTTGCCTATGTACTTTCCGTAGAAAAACTTGCCGGGATTCAGGTACCTCCCAGGGCTACCGTGATCAGGGTGATGATGAGCGAACTCTTTCGAATTGCCAGTCACCTTGTCTGGTTGGGAACCTATGCACAGGATCTTGGACAAATGTCGCCGGTATTTTATTCCTTCAACGACAGGGAGCGGATCTTTGATATAGTATCTGCAATAACAGGCGGAAGGATGCATCCTTCCTGGTTCCGGATTGGGGGAGTACAACATGATCTGCCGGATGGATGGGAAAAGAAAGTCCAGGATTTCATTGACTATTTCCCTAAAAGGTTGGTGGAATTCAATAAGGTTGTCATAAAGAACCGAATCTTTAAAGCACGGTCTGTAGGAATCGGTGTTTATAACACGGAGGAAGCTATTGAATGGGGTGTGACAGGACCTGGATTACGGGCTACGGGTTTGGAATGGGATTACCGAAAGAAACGAGCCTATTCCGGATTCGATCAATTTGTGTTTGACATACCCACCGGAAAAAATGGGGATTGTTACGACCGTTCCCTGGTGCGGATGGAAGAAATGAACCAGAGTCTTCGGATCGTTCAGCAATGCGTTAGTAATATGCCTGAGGGGCCCTATAAATCCGACCATCCGTTAACAACTCCTCCGTTGAAGGAGAAAACAATGTACGATATTGAAACCCTCATTCACCATTTTCTTAATGTAACCTGGGGGCCTGTAATTCCTCCAGGGGAGTCAATGGTGACGATAGAAGGGGCTAAAGGAGGCTGTGCTTATTACCTGATCAGTGATTCAGGCACGAATGCTTACCGCTGCCGTATCCGGGCACCATCTTTCCCTCACATGCAGATGGTGCCTTTTATAAGCCAGGGATACACGGTGGCAGATTTATTGTCGATTCTGGGTTCAGTAGATTTTGTGCTGGCAGAGATAGACAGGTGAGAAGAATTGATAATTAATAATTGATAATTAAGAATTAAGAATTAATATCGTCTAGTTAATCAAGATTTATCTCTATGTATGAATGATAGGAACATTTTTGATATCCTTCTCATCCATTGCCGTCAGCTTCAGCTGACGGATGAAGATGATGATTCAAAAGGCTTTAGCCGCATTTTAAAATTAAACGCATCAATGTGGCTAAAGCCACCTATAATTCAAACATCTTCCGTCAGCTGAAGCTGACGGCAATGGATACTTTCCCTTAACTAAAAGACATTGAATTAAGAATTAAGTGATGAGAATTAAGTTATTCAGTGCCTATCGACAAAGTATGTAACAAAATAGCTGGGGGAGTACCTGAAAAAGAAAGTCTTTAGGACCATAACTTTGGGAAAGTGCGATTCGTGTAAATCCGTCCCTAATTCGTGAAATTAGCCGGTGAGGAAGTGAGAGTGTGTGATCATCGAATAGAAATTAAGGGCAAGACATAAATGCTAACGGAAAAAGAAAAGCTGGAAATATTGGAAGAGGTGAAGATGTACCCATATCCTCAGGCAGCCTGTATCGACGCCTTACGGATTGTTCAGAAAGAGAGGAATTGGGTATCGGATGAGAATGTGACTGACATCGCTGAATTGCTCAATGTATCAGTTGAACATGTTGACAGTATAGCCTCATTTTATACCAGAATTTATCGCAGGCCGGTCGGAAGAAATGTTATCCTGATTTGCGACAGCATGGTTTGTATGATGATGGGAGGAGAATCGTTGTATGATTATTTATCCAAAAGGCTCGGGATAAACTTTGCAGAAACTACACCTGACGGACGTTTTACCCTGCTCCCGATTTCCTGTCTCGGAGATTGTGATCATGCTCCAGCTTTTATGATCAACAGGGATTTATATAATAATCTCTCGAAAGAAAAGGTTGAAGAGGTTTTAGAGAAATATAAATAATTATTACGAATTACGAATTACGAATTACGAATTACGAATTACGAATTACGAATTACGAATTTATGTCATTTAGCCTCTGTAATCGGACTTAAAATATATATGTGAGTTAGTTCATTATGATAGTGGAACAAAAACCACGAAGTGGTTTAATTTGAATAGCCCCGGATGGAATCCGGCGGTGATTGAAGTATAAAAGAGAGCCCTGAAAGGGTTCAATATTAATAGCCTTGACGAAATGATCATGAATTACGATCGGAAAACTAAGAACTAAAGATGGAATTTCCTTTAACAAAATATATAAGACCTGGGGAGTTACCTCTTTCACTTTCGGAATATGAGAAAGCAGGGGGGTATAAATCCGTGCATAAGGCATTAAAGGAAATGTCTCCGGAGGAGATCATCAATGTAGTGAAGGAATCCAATCTAATGGGAAGAGGAGGAGCAGGATTTAAGACAGGATTGAAGTGGAGCCTTGTTCCAAAAAGAACAGATGGTGATGCTGAACCAAGAATTCTTTTGGCCAATGCTGATGAAATGGAGCCGGGTGCATTTAAAGATCGGTACTTGTTGGAAGGTAACCCGCATCAGTTCATTGCAGGGATGATTATCGCCTCCTTTGCCATCCAGGCGGAAACGGCTTATATTTTCCTCCGTTGGGCTTATAAGAGAGCCGAGGTTTTTTTGCGGAAGGCTCTTTCAGAAGCTTATGAAGCAGGTTACCTCGGGAATAATGTTTTAGGAACCGGTTATAAATTGGACATCTATATACATGTTAGCACCGGGAGGTATATGTGCGGGGAAGAAACTGCACTTATAAATTCCATTGAGGGTAAACGGGCCAATCCAAGAGCTAAACCTCCTTATCCTGCCACGCTGGGCATGTTCGGTAAATCTTCAACAGTGAATAACGTGGAGACGTTGAGCTGTGTTCCTCATATTATTGAAAATGGTGCGCAGTGGTTTAAAGATATCAGCACTACCGGTGAAGGAGGAACTAAGCTTTACGGGGTAAGCGGCCGCGTAAAGAAAGCCGGAATTTGGGAACTGCCCCTTGGAATCACCCTTGGAGAGCTTCTTAATAAATATGCAGGGGGTATGCAGGATGGATATAAATTCAGAGGAGTTATTCCCGGCGGCGCTTCAACTGATTTTTTAATGGAAGATCATTTTGATGTAAACCTTGATTTTGCTTCTGTACCTAAAGCAGGAAGCCGTTTAGGTACCGGAACTGCTACTGTACTGGATGATAAAACCTGTCCTGTGAAGTTTATTCACAACATGATCAGGTTCTTCTCCCTGGAGAGTTGCGGATGGTGCACTCCCTGCAGGGAAGGATTGCCTTGGACTGAAAAAATCCTGAGATCGATTGAAGAAGGACAGGGTAGGGAAGAAGACCTGGAGATACTGAAATTTCATACCTCCTATCTGGGACCCGGAAATACATTTTGTGCCCTGGCTCCCGGAGCTGTGGAACCTTTGCAGAGCGGGCTGAAATATTTTCAGGATGACTTTATGAAACATATCAACGATAAAAAGTGTCCATGGAGATAAAAAAAGTAAATATTACAATTGACGGAAAGAAATATGAGGTTCTGACAGAAAGAAGTCTCCTTCATACTTTATTGGCACTTGGATTTGATATTCCTCATTTTTGTTATCATCCGGCCCTGGGTTCAGTAGGCGCCTGCCGTTTGTGTGCAATCAAGAAGTATAAAGATGAAAATGATAAAAAGGGCAGGATTGTGATGTCGTGCATGGAACCTGTCGCCGGGGGATTAATAATTTCGGTGGAGGATGAAGATGTCCGGAATTTCAGAAAGGCTGTCATTGAAAGCCTGATGCTAAACCATCCTCACGATTGTCCTGTTTGTGATGAAGGAGGTGAATGTCATTTGCAGGACATGACTGTCATGACCGGGCATAATTACAGAAGATATGACTTCCGCAAAAGAACTTTTAAGAATCAATACCTGGGACCATTCCTGAATCATGAAATGAACCGTTGCATCCAATGTTACAGGTGTGTGAGGTTTTATAAGGATTATGCTGGAGGCAGAGATCTTAATGTATTTGGATGTCACGATCGGCTTTACTTTGGACGTTCGGCTGATGGAGTCCTGGAGAGTGAGTTTAGCGGTAATCTGGCAGAAGTTTGTCCCACGGGGGTTTTTACCGATAAGACTTTAGGAAATCATTATACGCGGAAATGGGATCTGACAAATGCTCCTTCCATTTGTGTCCATTGCAGTGTGGGATGCAATATTATCGTTGGCCAGCGATATGGTAGTGTAAGAGTGATCCGGAACAGGTATAACGGCAGTATCAATGGCAATTTTATCTGCGACAGAGGTCGATATGGGTATGAATTCGTAAACGGTGTAAACAGGTTAAAAAACATTCTGATCCGTTCATCCAGGAGTAATGGAATGGAAGTTGCAAATGATGAAACTTTACATTCGAAATTGGAGGTATTCTTTTCGGATAAAAATAAAGTAATCGGAATTGGTTCGCCAAGAGCTTCTCTTGAATCCAATTTCGCTTTAATGCAACTGGTAGGAAAAGATAATTTTTACAGTGGAATTGCCGGAAAGGATAAAAATATTATCCGAAAAGCCGTAGAAATTCTATCCGGATCAGGCATTTATATTCCCTCTCTGAAGGAAATTGAGAAAGCGGATGCCATACTGATCCTTGGCGAGAATATTACGGATACAGCCCCAATGGTTGCCCTTGCTTTGCGTCAGGCTGTCCGGAATGCATCATTCGGGATGGCTCAGAAAAAACAGATAGCTCTTTGGCAGGATGATGCCGTCCGGATCAATGGTGATCGTACGCTCTCTCCTTTATTCATATTGACTCCTACCGGTGATAAACTCGATGATGTAGCCAGAAAATCGATCCGGTGTGCTCCTCAGGATATTGCAAGGGCTGGATTTGCAATAGCCTCTTTCATTGATGAAAGGAATGTTAAAGTTCAGAACCTGAGTGAAGAAGAGAAAGAAATTGCTGAAAATATTGCGAAGGAGCTTAAACGGGCTAAAAATCCTCTGATTATTACCGGAACGCATTTAAGAGATGAATCCATCCTTGATGCTGCTTTGCAGATTGCAGATGCTCTTAAGGGGCCGGAACAAAGACTATCTCTGAGTTTTATCTTCCCTGAATGTAATTCTGTAGGATTAGCATTGATTGGCGGTAAGCCTTTGGAGGAAGCGCTGGAAAGGGTAAAGGATGGCAGGGCAGATACAGCTATTATTCTTGAGAATAATCTTTTCATCCGGATGGATGAGGATGAATTGGAAAAATTCTTTGACCAATGCAAGCAGATTATTGCCCTTGATCATCTTTCCACAGAAACAACCTCGATGGCTGATGTTATCATACCGGTAGGAACTTTTGCTGAAACGACCGGAACGCTGGTAAATAATGAAGGAAGAGCCCAACGCTTTTATTCTGATATTCCGGAGAAATATCCTGTACTTGACAGTTGGAGATGGCTAAAAAAATTCAGTACGATTCTTAATAAAGAACAGGAGGAAGAAGATTACCGGTATCAGGACATAATTACAGCCATGTGTGAATCGTTGAGTGTTTTTAAAGACTTGAAGAATCTCACCGATGAGCGGGGTTTAATGATGTTGAATGAGAAAATCGCCCGTCAAACTCCGCGTTTCAGCGGAAGAACTGCCATGACAGCCAACATTAGTGTCCACGAACCTTTGCCTCCACCAGATCCGGATTCACCTCTCGTTTTCAGTATGGAAGGAAGAAGGGAATCTCCACCATCTTCTCTGGTACCCTACTACTGGTCACCGGGATGGAACTCCGTACAGGCATTCTATAAATACATCGACGAGCCAAATGGATCCCTGAAAGGAGGCGATCCGGGAATAAGGTTGTTGGATGAAAATCACGGGAATGAAATAATTATCCCGGAAATACCCCAACGGTTTAATTCCAGGTCAGATGATCTTTTCCTCATTCCCTTTCCATGCATATTCGGCTCTGAAGAATTGAGTTCAAGGTGCAAAGCCATAAAATACCGAATAACTGAAACTACAATTTATTTAAATCCTTTTGATGCAAACCGTTTGGGTATAAATTCTGAAGATTTAGTCGATCTTGTTTTTACAAAATACAGGTTTACATTAAAAGCAAAAATTTATGATCAAATCCCGGTTGGAATTGCTGGAATTTTCAGAAGATTTTCAGAAATTCCTTTTATAGATATACCGGGCTGGGGAAAGGTTCAAAAGAAGATGGAATAATGAATACAGAAGTATAAAATATGAGATATATTCTAATTATACTGGGAGTATTGGTTGTAACCCTTTCGGTTGCTGCCGGCCTGATTTGGGTTGAGCGCAGATTGCTTGCATTATGGCAGGACAGGCGAGGACCTAACCGGGTTGGCCCTTTCGGATTGCTCCAGGTGGTGGCTGATATGATCAAGATATTTTTCAAAGAAGACTGGATACCTCCTTTTGCGGACAAGGGTGTTTTTGTGATGGCTCCCGGAATTGTTATGGCTACGGTTCTGCTGACTTTTGCTGTGATCCCTTTTGCTCCCGGCATTCAGGTCCTTGACTCCAACATTGCAATTTTGTTTTTCCTGGGGAACTCCTCTTTAGGTGTTTACAGCATCGTACTGGGAGGATGGGCCTCAAACAGTAAATATTCTCTGCTTGGAGGTATCAGGGGTTCCGCCCAGATGCTTACTTACGAAGTTTTTATGGGAATATCCCTCATGGGGGTTGTCATGATGGCGGATAGTTTCAATTTTCGTGAAATTGTTGAGGCGCAAAGAAAAGTGTGGTTTGTTGTACCTCAATTTGTGGGGTTTGTTATTTTCCTGATTGCAGGAATTGCAGAAACGCATCGCTTGCCTTTTGACATTCCCGAAGCTGAAGGAGAGCTGGTGGCAGGTTTCCATACTGAATATTCAGGGATGAAATTCGGAATGTTTTTTGTCGGGGAATACCTTGCCATCACCCTGATATCTGCCATAATTGTTACCCTGTTTTTCGGCGGGTATCTTGGTCCCGCTTTTCTGCCCCCTGTGGTATGGTTCACGCTTAAAACAATAATTTTCATCCTTTTCTTCATCCTGCTCAGGGCATCCTTACCAAGACCAAGGTACGACCAGCTGATGAGTTTTGGATGGAAAATTCTTCTGCCTCTCAGTTTATTAAATCTATTAATAACGGGAGCTGTTATTCTTTCATTTAATTGAATTGTCATGTTCAGTATTCTGAGAACACTCTGGTTAACATTCCTGCACGCTTTTCACAAGCGGGAAACAGTGGGTTACCCTGAAATCAAACCTTACCTGCCGCCACGATATCGTGGAAGGATCATTCTTTCAAGGGATCCCGACGGAAATGAGAGGTGTGTGGCGTGTTATCTGTGTGCTGCAGCCTGTCCGGTGGATTGTATCTCTCTTCAGGCAACTCAGGATCAAAACGGAAGACGGTATCCTGAATTCTTCCGGATAAACTTCTCAAGGTGTATTTTCTGCGGATATTGTGAAGAGGCTTGTCCTACCTATGCCATCCAGTTAACCCCTGATTTTGAAATGAGTGAATACGACCGGCAAAATATGGTTTATGAAAAAGAAAACCTATTAATCAGCGGTGAAGGGAAATATTACGGTTACAATTTCTATAAAGTGGCTGGCGTAGATTTTGGCGTGAAAGGTAAGGGAAAAGGAGATAATGAGGAGCCTCCGGGGGATGTGAATGATTTAATGCCATAGAAAGGCTGTAGGCTTTAGACTATAGACTTTAGAAGGAAAGAAGAGAATATATAACTTAAGAAAAAACGGAATCATGAATGTATTCTTTTACATAGCGGCAATCGTGGCTTTGATATCCAGCGTACTGACGATAACGAGGCACAATGCCATCCATGCCTTGCTTTATCTTATTTTATCCCTGCTGTCCATTTCCGTGATTTTTTACTTACTGGGGGCACCTTTTATAGCAGCCCTGGAAATCATCATTTATGCAGGGGCTATCATGGTGTTGTTCATCTTCGTAATCATGATGCTGAATATCGGAATGGAGGAAAAAATTGAGAAGGGCTGGATGAAACCACGGATGTGGATTCTCCCCTCCATCCTGGCGCTTATCATTCTTATTGATTTGGTATCCATGCTTTATCAGAGATCGGGAGTGGAGGTAACAGGGAAAATTATCAGTCCCAAACAAATCGGTTTATCTCTCTTTACTACCTACCTTATGGTAGTGGAACTTTCCGCCATTTTGTTGTTGGCAGGCATTATCGGTGCCTATCATTTGGGGCGTCAAAAAAAGAAAGTGATTCATCGGTATTTAAAAGATTGATTAATAATAAATTGTAAAAAAAAGATTATGATATCAATTTCAATGGATCTTCAACTGGCGCTTGCTGTATTGCTTTTTCTGATCGGCTTGATAGGATTGCTGGTCAGGAGAAATGTGGTATTTATGCTGATGTCCATTGAGATCATGCTTAATAGCGCCGGACTTGCTTTTATCATCGCAGGTTCCCACTGGATTCAGACCGACGGACAGGTGATGTTCATCTTTATCCTTGCGGTAGCGGCGGCGGAGGTGTCTGTTGGACTGGCATTAATCCTGCAGATGCACCATCATTTCAGGACATTGGATGTAGATGCATTAAATAAATTAAGGAAATAATAAAAAGAGAATATGGCTGTAAATATTGGCGTTATTCCCGCTTTACCTTTACTGGCTTTTATTATTCTGGTCCTGTTTGGCGGACAACTGAAAAAAAAACTCACTGCCTTGACAGGGGTGGTTTTTACGGCAATATCCGCATTGATAACCATAATAATCGGGATACAATATATTTCAACTATTTTGCCATCAGGGGGCAATATTTCTTCGAAACTTTGGCAATGGTTCTCTGCCGGTGGATTCGTCGCTGATGTCGCTCTACGTCTGGATGCTTTATCGCTTGTATTCTGTTTTGTAATCACTTTTGTGGGATTCCTGATTTTGCTCTATTCTGTGGAATTCATGGCCGGAGATGAGGGGTATTCAAGATTCTTTGCTTACATGAATCTTTTTATAGGCTCAATGCTGATCCTTGTTCTGGCCGATAACCTGCTTTTACTGTATCTCGGATGGGAAGCAGTCGGTCTGTGCAGCTATCTTCTGATCGGATTCTGGTACAGGGATCCTGTCAATATTACAGCGGCAAACAAAGCGTTCATCGTCACAAGAATTGGTGATACCGCCATGATAATCGGACTCTTCCTCCTTGTATTTAATTTCAATACCCTTAATATTCAGGAATTGCTGACAAAAGCGCCCATAAAATGGGCACAGGGATCCCCGGTTGCAATCGCTGCGGCATTGCTTCTTCTTGGAGGCGCCTTGGGTAAATCAGCCCAATTCCCATTGCAAACATGGCTCCCTGATGCTATGGCAGGCCCGTCACCGGTTAGTGCATTGATACATGCTGCCACTATGGTTACAGCGGGGGTATATCTGATTGCAAGAACGCACGTATTGTTTGAATTGGCTCCTATGGTTCAAACATTGGTTGCCGTGATCGGGGCAGTAACTTTGCTGATAGCAGGTTTCAGCGCCCTCACACAGCATGACCTGAAGCGTATTTTAGCTTATTCCACCATCAGCCAGATTGGTTATATGTTCCTGGCACTTGGAGTAGGAGCCTGGCAGGCAGGTATCTTCCATTTTATGATTCATGCTTTTTTTAAAGCTTTACTTTTCCTTGCCGGCGGGGCAGTGATTCTCCTCCTTCATGAGGAACACGATATATTTAAAATGGGAGGATTGAAGAGAATCATGCCGGTTGTTTTCTTTACTTTTTTTGTGGGATCAGCCTCTCTTTCTGCTCTTCCTATCGTAACAGCTGGTTTTTACAGCAAGGATGCCATCCTCTGGTACTCGTTTTCTTCCAGCAACGGGAATACGTGGCTCTGGGTAGCCGGCATTGTCGGCGCCTTTATTACTGCATTATACTCTTTCCGGTTGATTTTTATGGTTTTCTACGGAGAAGCAAAGATTCTGCCTTCAAGACCTGCCGGTAATCTGATAAAGGTGCCTTTGATCATCCTTGCGATACTTTCAGTTATCGGAGGCTTTATTGAGTTTTCCCTGCCTGTCGGTCATCTGCACCTTTTCTCATCTCTTTTAAGTAAAATTCTTCCTCCAACAATCCTGATCAGAGATGATAGTTCAGAACCTTTGTTTCAGATTATTTCTTCCATCATTTCTCTATTGGGAGTTTACCTGGCTTATTTGCTTTTCCTGAAAAAAATACCCCTTGCAGAGAAGTTGTCTAACGAAAAGATTGCTGGCTTCTTTTATAGAGGGTGGGGATTCGACTGGTTCTATGACCATGCATTTACCAAACCTTATGTGTGGCTGGCAAAAATCAACAAGAACGATTTCACAGACTATTTCAATAAAGGTCTGGCTCAGCTTACCCTTCTTTTCAATCGTTCATTGGGCACGACTCAGAACGGGAAACTAAGGTTCTATATAATGGCCATTACGATCGGAATAGCTTTGATACTAACATATATGATGCAAATATGATTCTTGGATATCTGATAATCATCCTGCTGGTAGGTGGTGTTGTCTCCATGATTGCACAAAGATGGAGTACAACATTATGCCGCATTATCGCTTTAACGGCGGTACTGCTTGACCTTTCCATTCTGATCAATTTGTTTTATCTGAAAGCTATTGCCCCTGAAAGAAACTGGATCCTGGAATATTCTTCCGGCTGGATCACTCACTTCGGAATATCCTTACACCTTGCTGTCGATGGTTTAAGCCTTTTGCTGCTGCTCCTGACTTTCTTCCTGGGATTTTTATCCATTCTTATCTCATGGCGTGAAATCAACGAGAGGGTAGGGTTCTTTCATTTTAATGTGTTATGGACCCTTGCCGGGATTACCGGAGTATTTATCTCGCTGGATTTGTTCCTTTTTTATTTCTTCTGGGAGCTGATGCTGGTCCCAATGTACCTGCTGATTGCCATCTGGGGACATGAAAATAAAATTTATGCTGCCTATAAATTCTTCCTGTACACTCAGGCCAGCGGTCTGATCATGTTTATTGCGATACTGATTCTCTATTTAATTCACGGGAAAAATACAGGCTACTATACTTTTGATTATAATCAGCTTTTGGGAACATCTTTGCCCTTAACTACTTCTATGTTATTGATGCTTGGATTTCTAACCGCCTTTTTGGTTAAGCTCCCGGTAGTTCCTCTCCATAACTGGCTGCCTGATGCACATTCCGAAGCGCCCACAGCAGGAAGCCTGATACTGGCAGGTCTTTTATTGAAGACCGGTGCTTATGGAGTGATTCGTTTTGCGGTTCCTCTTTTCCCTTCTGCATCCGCCATCTTTGCCACCATTGGCATGATCCTGGGGGTTGTAGGAATTCTCTATGGTGCCAAACTGGCTTTTGCACAGACTGATTTGAAAAGGCTGATTGCCTATACCAGTGTGAGTCACATGGGTTTTGTCATTTTAGGTATCTATGCTTTTAATGAGATAGCCTATCAGGGAGTGGTTATGCAGATTTTGGCCCATGGCATAAGCACGGGAGCTTTGTTTATTATTGCCGGGCAATTGATCGAAAGGCTTCATCACCGTGATATTGAACGAATGGGCGGTTTCTGGACCCCCATGCCGGTGATGGGGGGCTTTGCCATGGTATTTTGCATGGCTTCTCTTGGTCTTCCGGGACTGGGAAATTTCATTGCAGAATTCCTTGTTTTATCGGGGACTTATAAAGCAAATATTTTAATGACCTGCCTGGCAAGTATAGGACTTGTATTTGCCACTGTCTATTCATTGAGAATCATGCAGAAGATCTACTTTGGAAGGGAGAACTCCCAAAAAATACTGCCGGATCTGGGAATTAGAGAAAAATTTATAGCAGTCGCACTCATCGTTGCTATCTTCTTTCTTGGATTATTTCCCCAGCCAGTTATTGAAACGGCCAAACCTGCCTTTAATAATACCCTGAGGATAAATACAGGTAATGCCTTTATCCCTAACTTCAAAGATTTGAACAAATATATTTCAGGGATTAATGATTCAAATAATGAATTTAGAGACAGAATATTAAAAAAATAGGTATGACTTCTGCAGATTATATGTGCCTGATTCCGCTTATCATTATTGCCGCAGCACCGGTAATGATGATGCTGACTCTCTCTGTGGCAAGGAGCTATCCTGTTATTTATACCTTCTCTGTCCTGGCCCTGGGAGCCGCTTTATTGTCACTGGTATTCATGAGATCCTTGATTCCCCATCCGATTGGCACGATATTTATTTTTGATGGCTTCTCAAATTTCTTTCTCGGTGTCATTATAACAGCGAGTCTTTTTATTATGATTTTATCCCATAGTTACAATAAAAGCCAGCCTGATCGGGAGGAATATTTAATTATCATTTTTACAGCTTCACTGGGGGCCTCTATCCTGGTGGTGGCCAATCATTTTATCACTTTTTTTATGGGACTGGAAACCTTGAGCGTTTCCCTGTTCATTCTGATCGCTTTCCGCAGGATCAGGGATTATTCTATTGAGGCCAGCGTGAAATACCTGGTCCTTGCCTCTGTATCCTCTGCCTTTCTTCTCTTTGGGATGGCATTGATCTACGCTGCCACGGGAACAATGAACTTTCAGGAGATTGGGATGGCTTTTGTTGCCGCCAAATCTCTCCCCCTGATCATTGCAATGGGATTTGGAATGATGATTGTCGGAATAGGTTTTAAATTGGCACTCGTTCCTTTTCATATGTGGACTCCTGATGTTTACCAGGGCGCTCCTGCACCTGTAACAGCTTTTATTGCCTCTGTCTCCAAAGCTGCCGTGTTGGCAGTCCTCATCAGGTTCTTTTTTGCCATCCGGGGATTTGATTATTCAGCAGTTTTTACCAGTATTTCTGCGATTGCTGTTCTGACCATGTTCATCGGTAATTTCTTAGCCATCCGCGAAAACAATGTCAAGCGGATTCTTGCCTATTCATCCATTGCCAATTTAGGCTATCTGATGATTACTCCTTTGACCGGTACCAACGAAGGGGTAAATTCGGCCATATTTTATATTATTTCCTATGTATTTACCACTTTAGGAGCATTCGGCATCATTTNACTGCTTTCCGATAGTACTCACGATTCCGATCAGCTGGAAAGTTACAGAGGTCTTTTCTGGCGGCGGCCATGGCTGGCTACTGTCTTCTCCTTTATGCTGCTCTCTCTGGCGGGAATACCCCTTACATCAGGATTTATGGGAAAATTCTACATTGCATTGGCAGGTCTGGGATCCAATCTTTTAGTTTTGGTCATCGTACTGATCATTAATAGTGTAATCGGGTTGTATTATTATTTAAGGATCATTGTGACCTTATTCTCTACTGGTGGTGAGCAGAAATTTCCCAGTGTTGCATTCTCCGGACATTTGATCCTGAGCTTGGTCGTTATCATTATCCTTTGGCTTGGTGTCTCTCCGGGTTGGCTGGTTAATATGATTTCGCAATATTCTTTATTAAGATAAGAAGTGCTGTATTGGATAATCATCCAACATTCTCTTTTCTATTAATCATATTATTTCCATACTTTCCTACTTTCCTACTTCCGCAATTATATACATTGATATTGTTACAAGGAAAGATAATCCCAATATAGTCTTATTGCATTTCTCTTCACCCGGCTTTGAACGTTCGTTAGTGGCCGACATTTGATCATGCACATTAAGCATAGGATATCATTCAAATCCTTCATTCTTTTCTTCTGATTGCATAAACCAATTCATCCCAAAGTTCACCGTTCTTAATTACATTCTTTTCGAATCTGGCTTCAAGTGTAAATCCTGCCTTTTCGAGAACGCGGTGTGAAGCATAATTTGTCTCAAAAGGGGTGGCAAAAACCCGGTTTATGTCCAATTTGTCAAACGATAGTTTTACCATCTCCCCGATAGCCCGGGTCATAATTCCACAGCCCCAATAATCTTCGCTTAACCAGTATCCGAGTTCTGCATTTTTTCTCCTGTAATCCTTTTGCGGACTGATCCCGATCCCCCCGGCAGCTTCTCCGTTAATTTCAATAGCCCTGTAAAGAATGGTCTCATCGCTTGATGCGAATTCAAGAAAGGATCTCCATTTATTTTTGTTCCCGGGAAATCCATCGGACATGAATTTTGTGATATTGGGATTATTGGCATGTTTGTATACGCTATCCAGATCATTCATGGTCCAGGGCCTGAGTTTGAATTCCATTTAGGTATCAATTATAAATAGATTCTGACCTGTTTTTCCAGGTTCCGCTTGTCATAAGTAATTGTCAATCTGATAACAGTTTATCACATACATTGACCAATCCTAAAATCAATAAAAGAGAGTAATCGTGTTTTTTTTGCAGCATAACTAAATTAAATTAGTTTTCCTGTCAGATTATCCGTAATTCTTTCATCATTTTAAATGCAAATCTTGCTGATGGATAGGTGATTGAACCTCCCCCGATAACCCCTATTTTAATCGCTTCGGTTATCTCTTGTTTATTTGCTTTCTCTTCAATGCATCCTTGCAGATGGTACAATATGCAATCTTCACACCTGGACAACACCGAAATGGATAATCCGGTCAGTTCCTTATATTTTTTAGGAATAGCTCCTTCTGAATAAACCTGATCATCTAATTCTCCAAAATTCCCAAAAAACTTATCATTTTCAGACATTATCCTGTTTAAAGCGATTCTATTCTGATTAAAATTTTCTATTTCCATTTCTTTTAATTAAGCTATATTTCACTTGCTGGATTTTCAAACAACATTACACTTGCCAGATACTCATTTTGTCTTATTATATCCATGATTTCAATAATTTACGATAATGTGCAGTTATTTTTCTTTTGTAAATGAAAAAATACCTCCGCCTTGTTTTCGTTCATTTCATTTTTGTCCGGATTAAATTCCATTTTTTACCCCGGCTCTGAAACCAGCATGATGTATACCCTGTTGTTGTACACGCTTATTTATTAATATATCCTTGGAATCAATCTCTTTGTCTGCTTTTGATAATCAATATATTTTTGTCCCAATTGTTTAATCATAAATCGTTCTTCAACTATTATTCGATTTAGATATCCTAATAAAACTGGAATCATCATAAAAACAACTGATAACCAGTTTGAAAATGATAGAGAAGTTCCCATAAATATCAGTAATTGTCCTAAATATCCGGGATGTCTGATGTTTTTATATAATCCTGTTTCAATCAACTCGTGATTTTCAATCTCTGTCACGGTATAAGTGAAGTGTTGCTTTAATTCTAAAATCGCTTTAATCCTGATTATTAGACCAATAATTATCAATAAAACTCCAGCTGCAAAAAATATATCCCAATGGTATATCCTGCCAGTTTTAGTTGCAGCAATGCTGAAAGAAAGAGAATATCCAATCGCTATAAGAATAATCATTATCCAGATACTCCCTTTATCACCGGAGCTGACAACATTACTTTTTCGTTTTAGTCTTTGCCTCACACTCATAAATAGCTCAAAGAATCCATATAAATATGAGAACGTGATAATTATTATAAGTTTATAGCTCATAGATGGTCTCTTTTTTTAATGTTTCATGAATGGTTAAATCCCCGCAATTTCATTGCGGCAACTTTAGTTTCTAAAAATTTTTTAGCTTTACTGAATGGAAGACTATCGAAGGGATTCACATACAGTAAGCAAGTTAAGTGTTCATATAGTTTGGGTAACGAAATATCGTTACCATATTTTAAAGGGCGATCTTCAGGTTCGTTGTCGGGATTTGCTAATTCAGATATGTGATTCAGAGAATGTAAAGATATTGAAGGGAGTCGTAAGTAAAGATCATGTACACATGCATGTGGAATATTCACCGTCATTGAGCATAAGCGACTTGGTAAAGAAGCTAAAAGGTCGGACATCAAAGTTGCTACAGCAAGAATTTCCAGAAATAGGGAAGCGATATTGGGGACGTCATTTCTGGGCAGTAGGCTTTGGTGTCTGGAGTACGGGAAATATAACTGATGAGATGGTACAGGAATATCTGGAGCATCACCAGGAAAAACCAAATTCTCCAACGGGAAACTGGATAATAGAATAGATTTAAAGAATTTCATTCTTTACCTTGTTTATAAATCTATGGATTTTAAATCCATAGTATTTTTAATTAATGCTGACGTTTTGCAGCTATTCACAAGGCGGGATTTTACCGATAAACTTCCTGTGAAGAACTGCTGCTAAATTTACTAATTTCCTGTCAACGAAGTACCGAAACCCAACTTGGGGTTCTTTAACTCCTCTGTCTTACAATCACACTATCTCTCCAATCTTTAAATTCAATTCCATTGTACAAAATGTGATGTCGTTTCAAGTGGCTTATATTTTAGATAAACAAGAACCTTCGCTTTGCAGCTAAATGCCGNGTGATGNTTTAGAATTTGATTGAAAGTTCTATATGTCCACCCAGACCAATTTCAACTATTTTTTGTAGTGTTGAGAAACGAACTTCTTTAATGTTGTTTTCAATCTTCGAAATATAACCTTTGTTTGTCCCGCATTTCTTTGCAAGTTCTTCTTGAGTCAGCCCTTTTTCAAGTCTGGCTTGTTGAAGAAGAACACCAAGTTTGAAAGCCTCATATCCTTTTTCAAATTCGTCTCGTTTAACAGTTCCCTTTTCTCCATATTGTTCGTCCACAAACTGATCCAGAGATTTTAAATTACTTTTCTGTTTCATATTCTCTTTTAATTTTTAGCGCTTTCGCAATTTCGGACTTTGGCGTCTTTTGGGTCTTCTTTTGAAAACCGTTTGCTAATACAATTAGTTTCCCTCCGTCAAAGAAGCAAAATATCCGATAAATGTCACTTCAGGGTTGAACCCTAAATATAATGAGTCGAATACCTGTCTTCAATACTTTTATCTCCCGATTTACTAAACCTTAACGGGCGCTTTGGCCCTTTCCCAAATTTATTATACGCTGTCCAGGAGCTTTTTAAACCCAGCTCAAGCGAGTATTTTCTGATCAATTTATTTATCAAAGTCAGTTTGCTTAAATTTATTTGGCAAACTCTCTCCAAATAATCAACTCTTCCAAATCGCCAGTTCTCATAGTCCATTTTTGTCAGGTAGTCAAGTTGTAAAAGCAGATCCACGGTGCAGACGTATCCTTTCTCGTGATGATTTAAGTGAACAAGTCTTTTCACCTCTTTTTCTAAATCAGTGTTATTCATTTAAATTTTTTCTTATTTAACTTTATTGTATATTTCAATTAAGAAGTAGTCCATTTTTCAGTCGAAAAGTATACCACTTAGTCATAACAGAATGAGAATAAAAACCTCATTTTTAAA
>JGI20225J20221_1001759_pt1 | contig 19893 bp, 17 predicted proteins | sample BioMet4_FD_20221 | JGI IMG/M metagenome (IMG submission 20221) | reverse complement strand
TGCCCAAGAAGACGGTAGAGATGACCTTGAAAACGTTTTGGACTGGAATGATAACAAATCGTATGGAATTCACTATTGCAGAGCTTACTCTGGCCAACGCATCGAAAGAAAACCGCATCATAAGAGGCAATGAAAATACTTCAAGAATAAAGAACATAAACGCTTTCACTATGATTACTACATAAGGCTGATAGTGCTCATATTCTGCAGGAACATCAAAAGCAATTGATAGAAGGCATGAAGTGATTACTCGTGTTCCTTCAACACTAAAACCTTCCAAAAAACACTTGTGATTTTCTGCATCTGAGTTCAATAACGGAGAGGATCCACGCGTATATCATTTTATGAAAATATTGTTGAATATGGTGGTTATAAGCAGAAAATGTGGTAAGTTGCTTCTTCCACAGAAATGCAGAAAAGAAAAAGAACATACTTTGAAAAAGAAAAATTCAAAAGAAGGTTAATGATCCCAGAAAGCATCTCAAAAGACTAAAAATATCAAGTTTGCTTTGAAAGGAGTATAGCAGCTTTGAAGATGGAAGAAAGAGACACCTCATTGTTTGCTGGAAACCGCGTAGAGACTTTCCACGCGTTTCAACAAAGGAAAAACGGTAAAAGAGGAAGACCAAAAAAGAATGAAGCTTATTTTCACTATGTTGTAAAATTGCAAAAGCAGTCCGAAACTAACGAAATGAAGTGAATGAAAAAGAACAAGAGATTTATAATCGCAAGTAAACAAGAATCTACAAAAAATTACATGATAGTGAAAAGAAGCTAGAAAAATAACATACAAACCAGAAAGCAAGTCGAAAAGGTTTCAGTATTCATAAAGATAAAAAGATTCAGGTTTACGAGGATAAAAAAATAATTTGAAAAAACCGCAAGCAAATTGAAGCCTCTCTTCAAGTAATGTGTTAAACTCTGCATGGGTATTCGGTCGCGGAATGGAAGCTGAGAAGAGAAGCCTAAAAAGAAACAGGGGAAACAATACCGAATCAGGTTAAAAAGCAAACACAAAAGCCCACTTTGAAGTGGGCTTTTGTGCTGATGAGGGGAATTACAGAAGTAAAAGTGGAAGTTGATTCAAAGTTGATAACCAAAATTGCCAACATGGATGAAGTTAAAAGTAAGATAATAAGGTTGATGGGGAAAAATTGTGAAAAATACTACTTTTGAGTGGAGATCTGCGGAAGGTCAGTATCAGGAACACAATGGGACAAATTCTCTGTGATTAGTGAACTTGTAGAATTAAGTATGTCATACACGTAAAGTCTGACCCTAACTGGATTCTCATTTACATTATAAAGACAGTATACAATTTTATTATCATAGATAGCAGGATGTGATACATAATGTTCAGGCATAGTAATTATAGTATCATTTCCGGTTTTTAGGTCATAAAGATGAATTTTGTCCCAATATGACCACACCACTTTATCACCGTAAATAGAAGTCTCTCCATTTAGTCCAATATCCTCTGAGAGCTTAATTTCCTGGGCAGCTAACGTTACAGCTGAGTTTGAAACCAAAAATACGAAAAATAATGCCATTAACACTAAAGGTACTGAATGTAACTTTTCCTTATTTGCCATTTATTTACCCTCACCACTCCTAATTAAAAAAATATTATTACTGACCGTTTTTCAATAATTTTTACTCTTTCCTTTGAATTTTAACCTGTTATTGGCTGGATACTCTAAATATGACAACAATTTTGAGTTGTCAAAAACACAACTGCTAATTCAAATAAAAATGAAAAACACAATCAGTAATTGTAGTTAATATGAAATAATTGCAAATAACGCCTGCCTAATGTAGATCCTATCCGTCCTATCCGGAAACCAATAATCAAATATTGAAAAAGTAAGTACTTTCCTTCAATCGTTTTTCTCCCTTTTCCCCCATATTGCTAATGATCAGCAATGTTGATGTAGTTTTCCAGTATTATATCCTTTATGGGGATTAATGTGGGGAACAAAATAATACATCTGACACTTGTTTTTATTTTTCTTATAAGTTTTACATCAATAGCAAACGCTGGCAAAGAGACTATGCTCGTAAGTTGGAGACTAACGTTGAGTCCATCGATCTATGGCAATGTTGTTACATGGGCTGATACTTTTGGTAACGGAGTTTTCATGTATAACTTGACTACCGGAAACATAACCGGGATAGGACATGCGGAAAGTAGCTCATCTATTATTCAGGGAGATAAAATTACATGGTGCGACTATGGAAACATAACTGTGTATAACATTTCCACTGGCAAAAAAATTGAAATCATTAACGCAAGTACACCAGCAATTTATGGTGATAATATCGTGTATGTAAGGTCAAAATATGCTGACGGTCAGCCTACATCTGACCAAAATGCTGAGTATAACAGTTTGTATTTATACAATCTCAGCACCAATGAAGAAACTCAACTAACTCCATATGAGCATGCTCAATTTGGTCCTTCTATTTACGGGAATAAGATTGTATGGGGACGGGCAAATCAGGTAAATTCAAGCGAATGGAGTACAAACATTTCCATATACGACATATCCACAAAAAAAATAAGTGACATCAGTAGAACTGGTAGAGCAGTGGGCGGTAAAATTTATGGAAACATTGTCGTGTGGGTAGAACAAAATAATGAGTCAAGGGATATCTACATGAGAGATATTGCCAAGCATGAAACACGTCAAGTCACTTTTGATATCAATTCGACCAGTCCAGATGTATATGGTGATAGAATAATTTGGGAAAAACAATACTGGGTAGGAAAGAACTTGTCGAATGACATTTATATGTACAATATCTCAACTAATGAGACAATTCGTATTACATCTGCAAGTGATCCTGCAATTTACGACGATAAAATAGTATACATTCGCCCAGGCAATGATACAGAAGACCAAGCAGATGATATTATATATTTGTATAATCTTTCAGCTTGAAATTCTAAGGCGAAAGCTTCTTTTTCTTTTTAGGACGGAGTATAAAATAGAAAGTCCTCAGCCAAGTGGTAGTTACAAATATTTCTCATTTTTCTGTTATTAATTTTCGACAAACTTTTTTTTTCATCGTATAAGCAATCTTCTGCATTTAATTAGTTTCTACATTACCTTCTTTCTCTAAACTGAGGTATCATGAACGCTAGTTTGTATTTATTATGTATCAAAAATCTTGATATAATTCTTATAAAAACGTAAGATGTATATCTGATTGTACAGTATCTAAATTGAGAGATTGAAATGGACGAAAATGAAGAAATTGAAAATATCAATGATGAGGATATTATCAATGATGAGGATACCAAAATCCTGATAAAATATAAGGATAACCAAAGAAGACTTGTAAGTCAAAAAATGGATCTTTATATACCAAGTTTAAAAGATATGATACATAATAAAGTGATAGATCTTGATCCTGCATTTCAAAGGAGAGATCGTTGGAATATAATACAACAATCTAGACTAATTGAATCAATATTGATGGCTGTCCCAATTCCTCCTGTATTTCTTGCAGAAGAAGAATACAATACTTACTCGGTAATGGATGGAAAACAGAGACTGACAGCAATTTACATGTATTTGACTGATCAATTTGCTTTGTCCGGTTTAGAATATTGGGGTGACCTTAATAAGAAAAAATTTAGTCAGTTAAATAAAACTGCACAGAATGGGATTGATAGACGATACATTTCAGCTGTAGTTATACTAAATGAATCTGATTTAGATATCAAGTTCGATGTTTTTGAGAGAATTAACACTGGTGGGCAGAATCTTACTCCCCAAGAAGTACGGAATTGTATATATAGAGGTCGATTTAATGACCTTTTAACGGAGTTATCTGAAAACGAATATTTTAAAAAATGTTTAGGATTACCAGACAATCTCGAAAAACTTAAAAAAATAAGAATATATCAGCGAATGGATGATATTCAGCTAGTTTTGAGGTTCTTTTTGCTCCAAAATTATGAAGAAATTACTGGTAATTTGAAAAACTCTATGAATAATTATATGAAGAGGAGACAAAAGGACTATGTTAAAGATAACGAACTCGCTGCTTATAGAACTCTATTTACTGAAACTATTGAGAAAGTGTGTAACGTATACGGAAACACAGCTTTTAGAAAATGGGACTCTTCCAAAAATGATTGGGGAAAAATTTCTGCTCCACTTTACGATGCTGTAATGTATGGTTTTTCAAAAGTGAGTAACCATTCAATAAGAGGTAATGAGGAACGTATAATTAACGGAACAAAATTATTGTTTGAGGATACCGATTTTGTTGAATCAATTAGGAAGGGGACAAATAGCTTAGAGGCAAATAAGACAAGAATTGAAAAATTTATGGAAATGCTCAAGTTATCAATAGGGCTGATATAATGAATCCTCCTAACTATGACATTTCCGTAACTGAATTCAATAGAGTATACAAATCATATCTTTATTTTATGAATCAAATTGGAGAAATAAGTAGTCTTCTAGATTATGCGAGTAAAAGACAGACTGAAAATTTCAGAATAGTTTGGTCAGTAGCTTCTAGAAGTGCAATTATAATGAGTAGTGGTTTTCTTGAGAGGTACCTTAGAGATTCATTTATGGAATTTATTGAACAAATTAATAAAATGAATATCGATATAACAAAATATGTAAAAACAGATATTGTGAGAACAAACAAAACTAAAACATTACGACTTTTAAAATTAATCAATGATAAGAAATTCGATGCTGATTATGAACAGGTAATTATGATCTATGCTTCTTCTTTTAATGGCAATGCATACAAGCCAGTTTTTGTGAAAGAAACATTCTCACTTTTAAATACTCCTAATCCTGGAAAAGAGACAATTGAACAGTTATTTAGTAACATAGGTGTACCCCATGTATTTAAACACGATGTTTTTAAAAACTTGAACTATTTAGGCGGGGTTGATGGAAAATTAAAAGAGTTTATAGGTTTTAGAAACTCATTTGCTCATGGTGGATCCGGGACGACTATTCCTTCTCTTAATGATACACAAGATATAATTGAATTTTTGAAAACATTCGTTTGCAGGTTGAATAAAATCCTCGATGACGAAATTCTTACTATTGAAATGAAGTTTCATCGAGATTATTTCAAAACTATTCCTCATGTATATGAGTAATCACTAGGTAAAAAGTAGTAGAAACGTTGTTCACTTAAAATACATTATATCGAATTAAATTGGCTATCCTACCTGAAATGGAAAAGCAATATGTGGAAACAATATATAACCAATTTATCAATCTCAGAAAATGTCCGTGTTTGAATATGAATCGAATATGCTTTTCCTTGCGAATTTATTTTTAAAAATGTATATAAATAAAGTTCAAAAGTTAACCGAATCTTAATATTAAATACGGAACACAAAAATATATTACAAAACTAATTTCGAGTAATAACTTAAACTCAAGCCTATGAGGGCACATGGAAGCCAATACCGTCATTAAACCAAGCGACAAAAAAGTAAAGGATGCAGTATATTTCTTGAAAATTATCAGGCAGCATCTTCCAAGACTTACACAGGAGTATAATATCAGCTATCTGGGGATTTTTGGTTCTTACATTAGAGGAGAACAAAAAGAGGATAGTGACCTTGATATTCTTGTAGAATTCTCTTAAGAACCTGACCTCTTTGAATTCATTGGACTCAAACAGGAGCTTTCAGAAATACTTGGCATAGAGGGGATCTTGTTATGAAAAATGCTTTAAAACCGAGGATAAGGAAAAGGATTCTTGAAGAGGTCGTGCAGGTATGATTTACTGAATGAAAAAACTTAGAATAGATCCGTCTCTAAATCTCCATAAATTCATTCATCTCTTCTCTTGCCGGACAAAGTGTATGATCAGTAAACCAGAAGCATTTTTTACATCCGGAGCACATATTTACAGGCTCGCTGTTTATCACATGATTGGCAAACTCAGGGTCAGCTAACATACCCCTGCCAACAGCAACAAGATCCACATAATCATTTTCAATTAAGAACCGTACCTGTTCTTCCGTGCGAATTTCGTTGACTGCGATAACGGGAATCTTTACTTCTTTTTTGATCTTACAGCCGCTATAGGTTATAGGACTGCAAATGAAATAGTCGGGAACCGGGTTTGTAGGAGGCTGCATGCCAAATGAAATGTGCAGTAAATCAATACCGGCTTTCTCAAAGGTTTTGGCTGCTTCAACGCCGTCCTTGCTTTCCGGCAGATACTCACCCATGCGCACACTAACAATGAAATTTTTAGGAGTGTTGTTTCGAATCTCCGGCAGAATTTGTGTTAAAACTCTTGCCCTATATAGAACGTCGCCGCCGTACTTATCGGTTCGGCGATTGTAGGATGCATCAAGAAACTTACATAAGGTAAATCCGTGTGCAAAATGAAATTCAACGCCGTCAAACCCTATTTCACAGGCACGAATAGCTGCCCGCATCATATTTTTTTGCATTGAATGAATTTCTTCGGTTGACAACTCGTTAATATCCATATTGCCGCAATGAAGCTGCATCATTACTATTGCACCATACTGGTGGCAGTTGCTCGCAATTTGCTTTAAAGCTGAGATATCACCTGCCGACCACATGCCTGTTGAATCTATAGCCCCAAAAACGCTGGTCGCCTGTACGATGATAAGGCCGGCACCGCCTTTTGCACGTTTCGTATAATGTTCAATGTGCTGCTTGCCATAATAAGAGCCATTGTCCCCATGAAAGGAAAAAGTAACCATAGGAGGCATCACAATTCGGTTTTTTATGTGATTCCCACGAATCACTAATTCGTCTGTTATCTCAGTCATTTTATTTTCCCGCGAATTTATTTTTTCTGGGGTTAGTGAATTTTAATGCATTCCCTTGATTTCTTCCTATATGATTTTTGCCACAAAAATTTAGAGAATGAGAAATAAGGTCACATTTTTGCAGAATTCTCGATTTATATACTAACAAAATATCTAACTATCTATCAAAATATCGAACAAAAAATGTTTAAAAAATTAAAGAAAAACTTACAGTAAAGAATCGGGAAACCTGAATAACGCTATTTGAGTATCTACTGTAACCTGATTGAATTTGAAATCTATGTAAATGCGAATAATTTGCAAAAGTCTGAAAACCAATTATAATTTCACTTCCAAGTTAGTTTGGCTCGGCAATTATTCTAATTATATTCAACATCTCGGGTTCAAAAGGATTTACCATAAATCCCATAGCGCCTATTTTTAGAGATTCCGTTATGATAATCTGCTGGCCAAGAGAGGAAAACATTGCCATTTTTGCTTCATGGTCTATAACAAGAAACTTGTTCAGCAAATTATTCCAGTTCATATTGTCTGACACGTTATCCGGCACCATTATGTCCATTAACACGAGGTCTGGTTTTACCTCCAGATATTTTTCAATGGCTTCATCGTCGTCAGCCACTTCAGCAACTACTTCATGTCCATGTTTAAAAAGTGTATCTCGGATCGCCATTCGCATAAACTCAGCATCTTCTACGATCATAACTCGTGCCATTTACGATTCCTTCTTTTTATTTTTATTAAGATAATTATGTTATTCCATGCTTTTCACTCATACATTTTTTAGTCGAGTACTTCTAAGCTTATCTATTAATGAAAACTTACTCATAAATTTAAAGAACTAAATGTCATTAAACTTTATCAACTTTTTCGTTCAAAATTGATAAAGAGTATGTCCAATCTTCCTGTATAATTGTGCCATTATTTCGAACTACTGGTTTCAGGAAAACGTATTTTTATCAACACGATCCTATTCCATATATTCACAAGTGCGAATCTTACTCAAAAATTTAACATTAACAACACTGGCAAAAGAAAACTATAGGAACCAGTGATCGGTATAGAACCAGGGTTGGTATAAATTTATGGAAAGTAAACTTTGTCCGGCGAAGAACGATTATTTGAGTTGATCCCAAAACTCTAAATTATTTTTTTAGATCTCTTGGAAGTAACTAATCGAGCTTTTGGATTTTGAACTCTAATCGTTAGTTTTACACGCGACCGAATTCCAAACTTTACAATTTCTAAACATCAATATAAGTTATACTACCAAAGTCTCTAACAATTAACACTTTAGTCAACTTAAGTAAAAATTGATTACTGAGGTCAAGCAGTGTATTAGAAAAATCATGCTTTGGAGTTGTAATGTCAGCAGCAATACCTAAACGAACATGATATTCTTGAATAACATGCACAACCAATGAAAGTGCTTGCAGATGGCAGCATTTTCATGCTAGATTAAATCAAGTTTTGAGATGAGCTCTTCATGTAGAGGAAAATACATGTAAACTGTTCTATCATTTTATGGTACAGCATAATACAGGCTGTCTCAAAACTACTCGGGATTCTACATTTGGGTTAAATATCGCAATATTTATCTTTCTTAAATGTATATATTACATAAAAAATATACTTCTAAAGAATATTAATTTTGGTATTTCCTATGTTCAAAAGGTACGATCAAAAACAGCAATTTCGACTTCCACCGAATCTGGAAGAATTTGTTTCTGAAGGCCATATTTCACGAGTAATAAATGATCTTTTTGATGTTGTCGATATTAGCGCAATTGAATCCACTTACTCTGAGGAAGGTTGCCCTGCCTATCATCCAAGACTTCTTCTTAAAATCTTATTTTATGGTTACCTGATAAACTTCAGAAGTTCACGCAAAATAGAAGGAATGACACAAACTGATACTGCTTTTATGTACCTTGCAGCCATGCAAAAACCAGATTTTCATACAATTTGTCGCTTTCGTTCAACTGTCAGTTATCTCAAAATCTAAAATTACTTTTTCTTTTGTAGCAACAACGCACACAGATTTAGGTCGCAACTTCTTCCATTCTTTTTTTGAAAGCTTTTTTCCAATCAAATCTTCAAGCCTTTTTTCCATCCTACTTTGGTCCAATCCCCATCAACATATAANGTTCCATCAAAATCAAATTTTTGATCTAAAAGTTCTTGCTTTGAAAGTTCTGCTTGTTTCTACTCATGTAACCACAATGAAGTTGGACAAGGAGCTCTTCCACAGACATTTATCACTCCTTCTGTATATGTTTCCCCAATTCGTCGAGAATTGTTTAGACTGNATCGNCCATCGTATNNNNCANNCATTTGTTTGTCATAATATTCAGAACTGTAATTTGCAGAACCAGGAACGCCAATAATCTGATCATGAAAAGATTTCTTACAAGAAGGACAAATCCAGTATGTAACATTGCAAGCTATAGTGCCGTGGCTTGATAAAATAAAACGAGTGTGATGAGAGTTTACATGTAATTTACTACCACAATCATCACAATGAGTAGGGGATGATATGGAGAACATAGGATAGGAAGCAAAAAAATACTCCTTTTTTCAAAAGTTATAGAGTTCTAAGCCCATAAAATTCAAACTTTATCATTATTCCGAGGCATCCCAAAACTTGATTTAATTTCGGTATTGCTGCTGACATTACAACTCCAAAGCATGATTTTTCTAATACACTGCTTGACCTCAGTAATCAATTTGTAAGTAAGTCAATTAAAGTGTTAATTGTTAGAGACTTTGGTAATACAACTTATATTGATGTTTAAAGTTGTAAAGTTTGGAATTCAGTCGTGTGTAAAATTTAACGATTGGAGTCCAAAATCCAAAAGCTCGATTAGTTGCTTACAAGAGATCTAAAGAAGTAATTTTGAGTTTTGGGATCAGCTTCCAGATAAATTATCTCGAATTATGTAATTTTTACAAATTTTTAATAAAATAAGAAAGTTTAAGAGTGTATCTAAGTTTATATTATTAACATTTTTTATATTAAATATAAAAGAAAAATAATGGAGTAGGAGAATTAAAATTAACAAAAAATTATATTCAGTAGCCTTAGTATCAGTGGCTCTGATTTTATTTTTATTTTTTGTATCGTCTACGGCATCAGCACAAACTGAATCAGAAATCACAAGTGAAGTAGAGAATACGTCATATGAACAGGTTATATCCGATGAAGTGCCTACAGAATTTGATGGCATAGCTACGGAATCTGTACAGCCTTCCGCGCTCAAGATCACGGAAAAACGGATCACTACCGACGAATTTGATTCGTATTATCCTGCAATCTATGGTAACACGATAGTGTGGACCGATTGTCGCAGTGAAGATAGAAACTGGGATATCTATATGTATAACCTCTCTACTTCCAAGGAAACTCGGATAACCGCCAATTCATCAGATCAATACTATCCTGATATCTACGGTAACAGGATAGTGTGGGAGGATTGGCGTAATGATGATACCAATTCAAACAGCGATATCTATATGTATGATCTATCCACTTCCAAAGAAACTCCTATAATCACCAATTCTAATTCGGGCCAGAGATGTCCTGCAATTTACGGTGACAAGATAGTATGGATGGATTGGGGAAGAGGAGATGAAGATGTTTCCGATATTTACATGTACGACCTTTCAAAGTCCACGGAAACTCGTCTCCCCACTCGCGGACATACAATCCTGATATCTACGGTAACAGGATAGTGTGGGAAGAGGAGCGCGATGATAACTACGATATCTACATGTATGATTTATCTACTTCCACTGAAACAAAGATAACCACCAATGGGGCAGATCAGTTAAATCCTGCAATCTACGGTGACAGGATAGTATGGGAAGATAGGCGCAATGATGATAACGGTTCAATCAGCGATATCTACATGTACGATCTTTCTACTAAAAAAGAAACTCAGATAACCAACGGTAAATCAAATTCACGGTATCCTGCAATCTATGGAAACAGGATAGTGTGGGAGGATGATCGTAACACAGACTGTGATATCTATGTGTATGATCTTGCTACTCACCAGCAAACTCACACTACCGATACATCAGCTCAGTACCGTCCAAATATCTATGGCGACAAGATCGTGTGGGAAGACGTTCGTAATGGAAACTACGATATTTATATGGGCACTCTTTCATCAAAAACTTCTCCGGTTGCTGCATTCTCTGTCTCTTCGACCTCTGGAAAAGCTCCATTAAATGTTGCATTTAAGGACAAAAGCACAGAATCTCCCACTTCATGGAAGTGGACTTTTGGAGACGGAACCACGTCAACCAAGCAAAACCCAACTCATAAGTATTCCAAAGCCGGAACATATACTGTCAGTCTAACAGTAAAGAACGCTGCTGGAAGTAACACTAAAACTGTGTCCAATTATATAACAGTAAAAAAGTAATGAGAATTTTAAATTAAGGAGGTCAATCATAAAAGGGAGTGGGGAACTTTTTATGACGTCAATCTATATGTAACTAAAGTGAACTGGACAAAGAACAGTATATAAGTGGGGAAGAACAATCCCGCCAACGGGTTTGTGAGGAGCAGGGAAAGAATAAGACCTGCTCCTTATGATTACAGACCAAACCTAGGAAATAGGTCTGCATATGAATATCAGCATTAAAAATATTTAAGTGTTTTTACGGTATTTATTTTAGATTCTCAATGTCTGTGCAGGTCACAGAACCTCAGCAATTCCAGTCATTTACCACGTCAGCAAGCATAAATACAATGAACTCTTCAAATTCCTTTGAAATGATAATGAAGCTGAGATCACTCAACTGTAATAACTTATTACGCAATTGTTGATTTGCTATTTTGATCTTGTGAGCTGCAGACGAGAGCAATCTGCAGCTCGTAAGGAGATCTGTCTGGAAGTACAAGTGCATCGATTGAGAAAGAGGTTACTCCGAGACGAAGCTTTTTTGTTGAAAATAAGAGTTGTATGGATCCTGGGTATTTTTTGAATCGAATCACTTTGTACCTCCAAAATATAAATAAACCAAATTTGTTATATAGTTTTTGGATGTATTCTATATATTTTGAGTTTTGCTATTTAGCTTTATTTTTTTAGGGGTGATTGGCAAGGGATGAGGCGTACCAGCTACCCTAAGCCTTCCTAATAAAATTATGTTTCTCAACCTGTTTTTTACTGGCGAGAGAATCTGAGGAACACAAGAACAAGTGCCGAAAATTTTATTAGAGTTTTCGTCGAGAGTTACCTTAAGCTTGTTACTCCGTAGTCACGGAATAATGAATCAAAAGAAGTGATAATTGGAGGGGGTAAGGGGGGTTTAGCATACTGCAAGCCAAAATATTTTTCGTGGTTCGTTTACGCCTCTCGAGCGCCCTTTCCTCTTTTTAAAGTTTAGCTTATATGTGTCTTTTTAGTTGAGAAAAGGGACTTTGCTTCCTCTCTTTGTGAAATTAAAAAACAAAGATTTTTATTCCGTATGAGTGTGGCAATTGTTTATCTGTTGGATATAAATCCGTTTACTATGAATTGCCAATAGAATACTTTCACTATGAATTGGTTAACTTTATGTGCATCGATACTTATTATACGTTATCTCTGAAAAGAGAAAGTATTGTCCGAGGATGCATCGTGAGTGCGTTCCTCGAAACAAATGGGTTTGCATATACATTGGAGACTATATGAAATATATACGCATAAATTCTAATGGTGTCTTTGGATTTGAAGTTTCTGATCGAACGTTGTTTATGGTTTTTTTGTTATTTCTGGAGATCTTTCTTCAGTTTTAATGTTTGTGGCAGTAATACTGCTTTTTTCTTCTTTTTATCTGTGTCCCTTTCCTATCCTTTAAGAGTATTCGTGGTAAGAGTCTCATGCCTACAAAAAGCCTTCATGTGCATAACTTCATACAGGTAATTTACGTCCAAGTCACGTAAATTTCATATACTTCAAAAAGGTGACAGAGTAGGGTTTCATCCTATAAAGAACAAAAATACTAACACATCTTATTGTAAGAATGTAAAAATAGCACTGATACAATAATTGTGTGAATTTTGCTCATAGAGCCTATCCTGAAACTCAAAATTTGATTTTTGAGTTTCGTATTTGGAACAGTCAATTGAATACCTAATCATTAACTGATCCTGAAACCTCATGATGATTTAGAACAAAATCGGTTTTGGGATAGGCTCCAATGAAAAAAATAAAAGTGTCTATAAAGCATGTTTCGTTGTCGGAACGACGGAAGGTAACAACTCTTGACCATTACAAACAAGATATATCCATTGGTCTCGGTTAAGAAATTCTCTTGCCGCGGATCTCGATTTCAACAAAAAATCAAGCCCAAATTTTGAGCGTTTGAACTGAAATTGATATCAAACTCCAGCTTAATATCACTGAATGGTTTAACAAACTTTGTGAAAATCAATGCAACTGATAACGGTTTCCCCTTAACCGATGACCAATGGATATTTCTCACATTGTTGTAAAATAGGACATTTTAAAAAGAAACAAATAAATAATTATATCTACTTGTTACAAACTGTATATTAAAATTGCTTGTGATTCAATGGGTACTCTTAGGAAATCCTTCTTAATTTTGTTGTTATTATTAGCTTTAGGATCAGTTTGTACTTTTTTTGCTTCAGCTGCAGGCAATGAGTCAAATGATGCTATAGACAATAGCTTAAGCACCCTAAACACAATAGTTAGTGGTATTAACACTTGGATTCAACTTCTCGGACTCTTCCTTGTTATTATAACTATAGTGATTTCAATTCTTGGATTCGTAGGTCTTAAAGATTTGAAGAATACTAAAAAAAGTATAAATGAATACAAGAAAAATGCTGAGAAAGACGCCAATTACATCAGTGCCTTAAAAATTAACGTAGAAACAAATAGGCAGACTCAGTTAGATTTCCTTAATGAACACCTGTCAGTCTTGCTGAATCAAAAACAATCTCCCGAAATACTTCAAAAGTATAGTGAATACAGTAATAGTCTAATGTTTTTTGAACTCTTAGGAATTAAACTACAATCTAATGACTATTTAGTTCGTAGTCTTGATTACTTTTACAAGAAAAAATATAGTGAGTCTCTTGAGTCTGTTGAACAATCTTTGAAAGCGGATCCTGACAATTATAAAGCATGGAACCTTAAAGGTAATATTCTAAGTAAACTTGGCAAATATAATTCAGCTCTAAAAGCTTATGGGGAATCAATAAAAATAAAAGGAGACTATGCCAGTGCTTGGAATAACAAGGGAGTAACTTTGATTAGACTAGAAAAATATGATCAAGCAATAACTGCATTCGACAACGCGCTTCAAGAAGACCCTGATTTTGAAGAGGCATGGGTTAATAAGGCGTCTTCTTTAATCAGTATGAAAGAATATGAAAAAGCTTCAGAAGCTTGTAATAAAGCTCTCGAAATAAATCCAAATTCTGCAGAAGCTCTGGGAAATCTAGGTCGTATTTTTAGCAACCTGGGAGAAAACGATAAGGCTTTGAGTACTTACGAAAAATCACTTGACGTGGATTCAAGTATTGCAGAGATATGGCTTTATAAAGGTGATACTCTCATTGATATGAAAAAACATCTTGATTCTTTGGAAGCTTATGCAAAAGCAATTGAACGAAGTCCAACTTCTGCAAATCCCTGGATCCTCAAAGCTGAAGTTCTTGAAAAAACGGGAAATCTAGAAAAGGCACTAGAAGCGTGTGATAAGGCAATTAAAATAAACTCTGAACTCATTGGTGCATGGTTGCACAAAGGTAATATTCTCAGGAGATTAAAAAAGTTTGACGAGGCACTAGAAGCTTATAATAAAACAATTGATCTAGATACGAAATTTATCGAGGGTTATATAAGCAAAGGAGAAACATTCAGCGAAATGAAGAAATATAATGAGGCGCTGGCAGTTTACGAAGAAGCTCTCAAACTCAGCCCAAATTCCATAAATTCTGTATTTAGTTTGATAGGCAAAGGAATGGCTTTAAACTCTCTCGAGAGATATGAGGAAGCTAGCGATTCTTTGCTTAAGGCATCTAATATAATGCCTGATAATTATTTAATATGGCTTCAGCTTAGTAAAGTTTTTACTAATTTTGGTCAATATGAAAATGCGGTGTACTCACTTAAAAAATCAGCATCATTAATTGCCAAATTTAAGGCTTCTTAAGCTTCATTTCGAGAGCGCATATTTTGGGTATAAGGTGTAGCCTATTGATCGAGCTTGAAAGGATAGGTTAGTCAGGATATTGAGAGGACTGTTTGCATAATGCTGCCAGGTGCCGTAGATAAAAGCCATCAGATTTGTTGCTCCCAGCATGGGATTCGGTGTCGGTGTAGGTCAAGTCTCGAAGTGTTTCCAAGCTCTGTTTCATACTTCCTGACAAGCTCTTCGATAAACGACACTCTTGAGATAATCAGTGTGGAAAGCTTCATACTTTTTACTGGCGAGAGAATCTGAAGAGTACAAGCACAAGTGCCGAAATCGCAGTTACTAAACTGAAAGCTGGTGCTGATGAAGATGAATTTTCTGAAGCTGGCTTTTTTGAAGTGGGTTGATTTTCGGACTCAGATTGCTCATAAGTAGGAGTTTCGCCTTCGTAGTGTCCGTTGGAGATTGTGCAGTAAGCGATGGTGAATTCTCCTTTTATAGCAGGTTCATCTTCTCCAGGAAGGTTAATCTGATACCAAAAGTTTAATGGAATAGAACCTCCAGCCCATTCATCTGTAGGTACAATCGTCCATTCAAAAGTATATTTGCCAGGATCTAAAGACTTAATGTATTTTGTTTTTTCAAATTCTGATGGACCATCCACAACTTCAAAAAAATTTCCACCTAAACTGCAAACTTGCACAAACAAAGTACTGGTTTGATTTAATGTCATATCTACTTTTACTTTGAAAGGCTCTCCAATTTTAAGTGTAGGTTTTGCAACCTCTTTTCCAGGTAGTATTTTATCATTATAATAAACATCAATCGAGCCATATTGACTACTTGCAGATGCATTTCCCACCAACAGTAATAAAATAAATCCAAACCATATAACAGATTTTAAATTCACAATTAACCACCATTTTCGAGTAATAGAGCTTGATAACCCGTGGACTCTTCTGTCATACCTTTCACTTTGTCTCCTACACCTTTGGGACCAGGACCAACGATTGTTGAAGCGTAACCGTTGAACCTAAAAGTAATTGGCTTATTTTCACCGAGATAATTTTCGTTAAGAGTAATCGATTGCTTTTCTCTAACGTACTTCTGTCCCTTATGCCCAAAATAAGGTTCAGGAATCACTTCATTATCGTTATCAATAACAGTAAATACCTGATATTTTCCCACAATTTCATAAGTCCACACATTAACCGTAAAAATCCAGTGTGGCGGCAATACCGGCAACCCGCAGGGAACAACTGCCATCGTCCCATCTAGTTTTTTTGAAATTTTGTCTCCTATTTCACCAGAATATTTGTCAGCAGTTTCATTTGCCAGGTTTTTCAGCTCGCTATCAATTCTTCCAAAACCGGCATCAATAATTTCACCTTTGTTTACTGTAACTGCGCAGATCCCATTTGCAACTCCGATTTTGATGTCAGTATCCACCCTATTCAGAATAGCTTCAAGTTCATCAGGTTCAACAGGCGGGTTTGAATTTCGAATTTCCGTTTTCATTATAGAAGCAAGTTCAACTGCCAGTTCATCCGTTGTAGATTTTTCGAGAATTTCATTGTCCGAAAGCCCGTTAAGGTAAGTTGTCGTGACTTCCCTTATTCGACTATCCTCTATGCAGTCGGAAATAACAGGGTTTGAACTAACCTCTTGAACTACATTTTCAAGAATCTGAGACCTCATTTCCTGCGCATACATGTGTCTCAGGTTGTAAACTTCCGTGTCAAGACGAGTTGTATCCAGCGAAATATTCTGCTCGCTGAGGTTCTGTTCAAACAGGAAAACTTCTGCGTTCAGGTTGGAAATACTCTGGCTGATTTGATGTGCCATTTCAGTTTTTACGTACTCATCGCTTGAGGCAATAATATCTCCAATTTCCTCGGAAATACCGGTTGTGAAAATGCAGGTGTTCCGGACACCCAGGGGATAAATCGTTTTTCCGCTCATAGTGTCAGCCCATTCGTATTCCTCTCTCAGGTCAAAATCAGGATCATGGTATAGATAGTTCGGTTTCTGGTCAATGATCAGGGTCAGGTTTTCTGTCCAGTTGTATTTGCTTTCCGGCTGGCCGGTGACGGTCATTGTCGAGATTATACTCATGTCCGTCCCCAGAGCCGAAGCAGCCCTCTCGATTGCAGGATTGTTAAAAAGAGTCATAGGGCCTGAGGTCACGCTGTCAAGCAGACCGGTATCAAGGCCTTTTTTCTCAAGGGCTTTGAGGATATAGGAGTTGAGGTCAGAATCCAGTTTACGGTTTTTCTGGTCGATATCTTCAAGCAGCTTGCTGTACGCTTCACTTTTTGCAATGTACCGGGCCGAGTCACTTGAAACGTACATTGTTCCTGACGGCGTGAGGTACTGTTCTTTATTTACGTAAGTATCACGAGTTTTTTCCAGCTCCAGAATGAGTTTTTCAGCAGTTTCTACCTGAAGGGCTGTTGGGTTCTGACCAGGAGACTCAAGAAAAGAGTAATTGAAGGATGGATTATCCTTTTCCACCGAATCCAGCATTACCAGCACTTCTTCTGCCATAATTCGGTGCAGCCAGGGTGGAATATCACAATTAACAGCATGTTTGGGCAGATATTTCCCATCAGAATAAGCCCAGAACATGCTTTCTATTGCCCTTAAATCCACATACTCATCCCTGTATTTGTCGGCAGCATCGGAACAGCATGGGTCAAACCTTTCGGTTTTAGTTGTACCGCTGTCTGTGTTGTTCAAATAGAGGGTTGTTTCCCGGTATTCCCGCTCTATAGGATCAGAATAAGGCAACAAACCGGAATAGCCGCCTGCTGGAGGACATTTGTGGTAGATTATTGTTAGGTTTTCAGCTTCGGTTTCGGCATGAGAAAGGGATACGATATTGATTTTGCTTACAGTATGGAAATCCGAGCCGCTTGACGTATCAGAATGCGTCACAGTTGTGTAGTTTCCATCAGGCAACTGTTCCCTGGTTTTCCATCTGTATGTATAATCGTAAGCGTAGTCTATTTTCCAATTTGTCCTTATTTTGTAGGATATATCGTACCTTATTCTCCAGTCAAAAATGTGGTCTTCCCGATTCAGGTAGCCTTCACTTCGGTTTTCTACCATAAGAGTATCGTTACTTACATAGGAGAAATGCGGTTCGATTTTCACATCGGTTATATCAACCGAGGTCAGGCTGGCAGATGCCGATGTGACCGACCAGCTGGTTACATCTCCTTCTGGAGGGTCAATTGAAGGGTTTAAGGATTCGGAGTAAGAAATTTGGGTTGGATAGCTCCAGGAATAAGACGGCACAAGAGACCCCCTGTGCGTTCCGGATGCATAATATCTCGAATACCACCTGACGGTTTGCCCGCTGAACGAAACTGATTTCGGGTCAAAATTCGCAGTGATTTGAGAGGTCATCGGGTCTGGAGAATCAAAGCCGTCTCTCAGGATCTGTCCCTGGACCGATGCGGTATAAACGCTGTTCGTGACCGAATGGATGAGGTCAGGATTTTCCTCTGTCCACGCATGGTCGTTGAAGACCCAGCCATCAAGAACCCCGTTGGTATAATCGGATGCTGAAAGTTCGATTTTCGAACTTTCTGAGAGGTCTTCAAAAGAGGTATTTGTCGCTTTAAGGGATTCATCTATACTTTTTTCAACATCCAGAGAGAAGGATTTATTCTGGGCAAGTGAATCGTAAGTCGTTGTCAGGTTTACGCCTCTATCCGTTTCGTAATCCGAAACTGAGGTGTTAAAACTGGTAGAGTTACTAAAACCGGTAGAGTTCAGGCTGGAGTTCAAGCTTAAACCTGTATTCTCGCTTCTTGAATTAAAAATGTCTTCGTAGAGGACTTTTCCATTATAGTAGCTTGTGTAGGTAAGAGCCAGAGGGTCAACCGAATCAAAAATCTTCTTTTGGGTATAAAGTGTAGCCCCGTTGATCGAGCTTGAAAGGGCAGGGTTGGTCAGGATATTGAGAGGGCCGTTTGCATAATGCTGCCAGGGGCCGTAGATAAAAGTCCTCAGGTTTGTTGCTCCCAGAACTAAATTTGATGTCGAGTCAAGCCTCGAAGTGTTTCCAAGCTCGGTTTCGTACTCCCTGACAAGTTCTTCGAGAAGAGGTTCCCTTGAGGTGATCAGTGTGGAAAGCTTCATACTGCTATTGAAACTTTCTCCGGATTCAAGGTTAACAAGAGTATAGTTCAGGGCAGGAATTTCAAAAACATAATAAATAGTGTAATTTTTGTCAGCAGGTGAAATGTCAGCGGGTGAGATGTCAGCAGGTGAGGTGTCAGCAGGTGAGATTTCACGCTGCAGAGTTCCGGTTACTTTTCTTATTCTTATCTGTTCGGGTTTGATATCAGGTTCCACATTAATTGCGTATTCCCTGAAAGTGTGGATGTTTCCCTGGTAATTAGTAGAAAGCAGCGTGTTAAAAGCGTCTGTTGTGATATCTTTTATCGGGCTTACTTCAATTACGAACCAGTCAGAAGCTTTGAGTTCGTCCCCGTAATAAAGTTCAATTGAGGCATATCCCGAGGTTGCGGAATCCGGAATTTTCACGGCTTCCTCAAGTGAAACTTTCTGGAAAAAGCCGGTTGCCTGGCCGTAGTTCACACTCTTGATTTCGCGGCCTGAAGAGTCATTGATGGTCCATCTTTATTCGATTGATGTTTTAAAACACCTGAATGTTAGCAGTTCCTTTAAGGTCCATATTGAGTCCACAATTCCTGCCTCTCTTGCAGGTGTATTTTTGCATTCAACTCCTCTTTCATCTTTGTACCCTAATCCTCCATGACCTCTACAGAAGTTAAAGTGGGTACAATATAACCTCATTTGATACTCTAACCATTCTTTCGCTTTTGAAAATCCTATTGTTTTTCTTGAAACTCTGTTGTTATCCTGCCTAAAAGTCAGGTTTTGTCTTTCAA
>JGI20225J20221_1001758_pt2 | contig 19895 bp, 17 predicted proteins | sample BioMet4_FD_20221 | JGI IMG/M metagenome (IMG submission 20221) | reverse complement strand
ATGCCTGCACGTCTTGATCGTGATGAAGTGGAATATTATCTTGAACAATGCAGCAAGAAAGGCTTTAATATGGTTCAGATTATGTTAATGCATACTATTCCTGAAATCAATACTTATGGTCAATGGGCTTTACCTGATGGATTTAATTTTAAGAACATCGATAAAAAAGGTGTTTACGGATATTGGGACCATATAGATTATATTGTTCGTACCGCTGAGAAGAAAGGTATTTATATTGGTATGGTGTGTCTTTGGGGAACTCCTGTTCAGAAAGGACTGGTAACAGAAAAAGAAGCGCNGNTTTATGGTAAATTTCGCCTGGGCNAGATCGCTATAAGAATAATCCTAATATTGTTTGGTTTATCGGAGGAGATATTCGTGGTGATGTGAAGCCAACTGTATGGAATACACTTGCCAATTCTATAAAAACTAATGATGAAAATCACCTGATGACTTTCCACCCAAGAGGAAGAACAACTTCTGCAGTTTGGTTTAATAATGAAAAGTGGTTAGATTTTAATATGTTCCAGTCAGGTCACCGTCGTTACGGTCAACGATTTGGCGATGGAGATTATACCATTCAGGAAAATACAGAAGAAGATAACTGGCGTTATGTAGAAAAGAGCTTTGCTATGAAGCCTTTGAAACCAACTATTGATGGTGAACCTGTTTACGAAGAAATTCCTCAGGGNTTGCATGATACCACACAACCTTTATGGAATGCTAATGATATTCGTCGTTATGCATACTGGTCGGTTTTTGCCGGTTCATTCGGACATACTTACGGACATAATTCAATTATGCAGATGTTGAAGAATGGAGTAGGGGGAGCTTACGGTGCTACTAAACCATGGTATGATGCATTGAAAGATCCAGGAATGAACCAGATGAAATATTTGAAAAACCTGATGCTTACTTTACCATACTTTGATAGAGTGCCAGATCAGACTGTTATTGCAGGTACTAATGGCGAACTTTACGAAAGAGTGATTGCAACTCGTGGAAATGATTACCTTATGGCTTACAACTATACTAATCGCCCAGTACAGATAGATCTTACAAAGATTTCGGGTGCNAAGAAGAAAGTNTGGTGGTNCAATCCTTCAAACGGAGAATTGCAGTATGCAGGTGAGTTTGATAATAAAGTAACTGAATTTATTGAAGATAGCGGTTACCGTGCCGGAAACGATCGCGTGCTTATTGCTGTCGATTCTTCTAAGGATTATATTAAGCANGATTGGACATCTCTTCCAGATGCACAACAAAAGTGGAATAAATAATAAATAACCAGATAACAATGCCGAAGAAAAGAATCTTATTATTGCTNGTTTGTCTGCTTTCTCTGAAAGTAGCGGCTTTTGCAGGGGTTAGCATTAACAATCTGCGTTGTGAAATGCTGAATAATCCAGTAGGAATTGATACAGAATCTCCTCGTGTTAGTTGGCGTATTTCTTCTTCTGATAGAGGAGTAACTCAGCTTTCTTATCAGATATTGGTAGCTTCTTCCATGCAAAAACTAAATGCAGGTGAGGGAGATGTATGGAACTCCGGCATTGTTAAGTCTTCCCAGTCTCAATGGGTGAGTTATGCCGGACAGTCCTTAAAAAGTAATGGCCATTATTTTTGGAAAGTAAAGGTAACAACAAACACAGGAGAATCTTCCTGGAGTGAACCTGCTCAATGGAGTATGGGATTACTTTCACAGAATGACTGGAAAGCTCAGTGGATTGGTTTGGATAAACTGATGCCATGGGATTCTGATACTCAGTTTTCACGCATGTCTGCCCGTTATCTTCGTAAGGAGTTTACTCCAAAGAAGAAAATAGCTCATGCCACTGTTCATATCTCTGGTTTAGGATTATATGAATTGTATATAAATGGTCAGAAAGTTGGCGATCGTGTTCTTGCACCTGCACCAACCGATTACAGAAAGACTACTCTTTATAATAGTTACGACGTTACAGCTTTATTGAAAGATAAGGCAAACGCTATGGGTGTTACTCTTGGTAACGGACGTTTCTATACCATGCGTCAGAATTTCAAGAACTATAAAATTCCTACATTTGGTTTTCCAAAAGTACGTTTGGTACTTATAATGGAATATACCGACGGATCAAAAGATGTAGTTGGAAGTGATACTTCATGGAAAATTAATGCCGATGGTCCGATTCGCAGCAATAACGAATATGACGGCGAGGTGTATGATGCCCGCAAAGAGCTTGGAAACTGGACAGAACCGGGATTCAATGATTCTTCATGGGAATCGGCACAGCGTGTAACCCTTCCTTCGGGAACACTTCGTGCTGAAATGACTGCAGGAATGAAGGTTGTGGATAAAATCCATCCTGTTTCTATCACAGAACTTCCCGGCAAGAAATATATTCTCGACATGGGACAAAATATGGCCGGATGGTTAAGAATAAAAGTGAAAGGTGATGCCGGTGATACTATCCGCCTTCGTTTTGCTGAAGTTCTTCAGAATAATGGCGAACTTTATATGGAGCCTCTCAGAGATGCAAAGGTTACTAATCTTTATATCCTGAAAGGACAAGGAACAGAAGAGTGGGCACCTAAATTTGTATATAATGGTTTCCGCTATGTAGAGATAACCGGATACAAATACAAACCTTCATTAGATCAGTTTGTTGGTGAAGTTGTTAATGATGAAATGGAAACACTAGGCTCATTCAGCTGTACTGATCCTATCATTAATCATATATACAAAAATGCTTTCTGGGGAATTCGTAGCAATTACAAAGGAATGCCTGTTGACTGTCCGCAGAGAAACGAACGTCAGCCTTGGTTGGGCGACCGCGCTGTAGGCTCTCTTGGCGAAAGCTTTGTAATGGAAAACGGACAGCTTTACAGTAAGTGGATGGACGATATTCGCGATGCGCAACGTGAAGATGGTTGTATTCCGGATGTGGCACCTTCTTATCTGAACTATTACACAGATAATATAACATGGCCTTCCGTATTCCTTTTATCATCTGATATGGTTTATTCACAGTTTGGAAATGTGCAACCTATCGTGAAGAACTATGATGCTATGAAGAAATGGATGGATCACATGAAGAAGGAGTACCTTAGAGAGGGTATTATGACTCGTGATGAATATGGCGACTGGTGTGTTCCACCTGAATCTCCTGAATTGATTCACTCAAAAGACCCGAAGCGTCAGACAGATGGCCTGTTGGTTTCTACAGCTTATTACTATAAAATGCTTGCTTTGATGAGTAAGTTTGCAACATTGCAGAATAAAACTGAAGATGCAAAAGAGTTTGATGCAATTGCTGCTAATGTAAAAGATGCCTTCAACAAGAAATATTTCAATACCGATAGCTTGTTCTACGGAAATAACTCGGCAACATCCAACTTACTTCCATTAGCATTTGGCATGGTTCCCGATAATATGGTAGAAAAAGTAAGCAAGCAGATTGTTGATAAAGTTATGGTTGGAAGCAATGGACATATCTGTACCGGATTAGTCGGTTCGCAATGGATTATGCGCGAATTGTGCAAGATGGGACGTGCTGATGTGGCATATCTGTTGGCTTCTAACGATACATACCCAAGCTGGGGATATATGGTTAAAAAGGGAGCGACTACAATTTGGGAATTATGGAACGGTGATACTGCCGGACCAAAGATGAACTCAAAGAATCACGTAATGCTTCTTGGCGATTTAATTCCATTCTTCTACGAGAATATGGCCGGAATCAAAACTGATGAAAAGGAAGCAGGATTTAAGAAGATTATCATGAAGCCTAATTTCGAGATTCAGGATTTGAGTGATGTCGATGCTTCTTATATGACTCCTTACGGAAAAGTGGTGAGCAAGTGGAAAAAGAATCTGAAACATCTGGATTGGAATATCACTATTCCTGCCAATGCAACTGCCATAGTTTATTTACCTTCGGATAAATCAATGATAAAAGAGGGTGGTATTCCTGTTGCGAAAGCAAAAGGTGTGAAATATCTTGGTAAAGAAGGTAATCTTACCCGCTGGGAAGTTGGTTCGGGCGATTATTCATTCAGTGTTGATATGAATGTAGGTCTAGGCGCATGGAGAAAAGGAATTGTTGAGGATGAGTTTCTTTACGAAAAAGCTTCTTTCCCATCAGCACATGCTGCAACAATTGCCGATACTCCAACCGGACTTGTTGCTTCATTCTTTGGAGGAACAAAGGAAGGAAATCCTGATGTTTGCATCTGGGTATGCAGAAAAACAGCCGAAGGATGGACTGCTCCTCAAAAGGTTGCTGATGGTATAATGAGTGATACTTTGCGTAAGGCATGCTATAACCCGGTACTTTTTCAGGTACCTGGTGGCGAACTCTTATTATTCTTTAAGATTGGAAAGAATGTAGGCGACTGGACCGGTTACCTTATTCGTTCTTACGATGGAGGAAAAACATGGACACAACGTGAAGAGTTACCAAAGAACATTCTGGGACCGATTAAAAACAAACCTGTAATGATAGGTAATAAGTTAGTTTGCCCAACAAGTACTGAAAACAATGGCTGGAAGGTTCACTTTGAGTTTACAGGAGATAAAGGTAAAACATGGAGTGAAACACAACCTATCAATGATGGAAANACNATCAATGCNATTCANCCAAGTATCTTATTCCATAAAGACGGATCGTTACAGATTCTTTGCCGTACCCGCAACAGTGCAATAGCCGAAGCGTGGTCGAAAGATGGTGGCGAAACCTGGAGTGAAATGAAGCTGATCGATCTTCCTAACAATAACTCGGGTACAGATGCGGTAACATTGAAAGATGGCCGCCAAGCGTTGATTTATAACCATGTTAAAACACCAGAAGGAGCAAAGAAAGGTGCACGTACGCCACTTAACATTGCCGTATCAAAAGACGGAAAGAAATGGTTTGCTTCACTCATTCTTGAAGATTCACCTATTGGTCAATACTCTTATCCTTCAATAATACAAGGTAACGACGGTTATATTCATGCTATTTATACCTGGAGACGCCAGCGTATTAAATACATGAAGATTGATCCTAAGCAGTTAAAAGAAGTGCCTATTGTTAACGGACAATGGCCTGATTTGAAAAAGTAGTCTTGTTTGTTAAATCCTTTTTGCGTAAAAGGAACGAATATAAGCATTAAGGCATCGCTCAAATAATTTTTGAACGATGTCTTAATGCTTTTTTTAATGGACATAATCTTGTTTTATAAATCCAGAAACCGAGTACAACTGGTTAAACGCCCCGTCATGTTAATACAACAGTAAGATATGTGAAAATATACTATTGTTGAAAATAAAACATAAATGTTTTACCAGTAGTTATTAACTAACAAAAGAATGAAAAACAAGAAAGAAAAAGTGTGTCCACCAATGGACGTCTTGGGTTATCGTTTTAGACGTACCCATTTGGTTTTTGGACTATCGGCAGTTCTATGTATGTCTGCATTGCCTTCAACTTATGCAGGAAATTCGCAAAAGAGTGTGAGTTCGCTTCAGACTATTACACAAGCTAAAACAATCAAAGGAAAAGTAGTTGATGAGAAAACAGGAGAAACANTGACAGGGGTTTCTGTNTTAGTAAAAGGTACTACNGTAGGTGCTATTACTGATATCGATGGAAACTTTACCTTGAACTTACCCTCCGGCAAGAATCTTATAGCATTAACCTACATTGGTTATAAAGCTATGACTGTTACAGTAGGTAACGGTAAGGATTTGGAGATTAAGATGGAACCGGTTACACAAAGCCTTGATGAGGTTGTAGTAATTGGTTATGGAACAATGAAAAAGCGTGATTTAACCGGAGCTATTACTTCCATAAAGTCGGCTGATATTACAGTTGCTCCAACAAGTAACGCTATGGAAGCATTACAAGGTAAGGTTGCCGGTTTGGATATTGTTAAGTCATCCGGTCAGGCAGGTGCTGACGTTAATATTCAGTTGCGTGGTACCCGTTCAATTTATGGAGATAACTCTCCNTTATTTATTATCGACGGTATTGCAGGAAGTTACAATCAGATAAATCCNTCAGANATCGAATCTATTGAGGTGNTAAAAGATGCATCATCAACAGCTATTTATGGTTCTGCTGGTGCAAATGGTGTTGTTATAATCACTACAAAGAAAGGTGTTCAGGGNAANACTACAGTAAANCTTGATGCTTATGTCGGAGTATCCGGTTTTGCAAAATATCCATCGGGAATGACTGGTGATGAGTATATGAATCTTAAAAGAGAAGCATATAGAGGAGCACATGGTTCTTATCCTGAGTTTACCTCATCCATTTTTACAGATCCTAAAGTGCAGAGTGCTTATGATAATGGACAATGGATTGATTTCGTAGACGAAGTGATAGGTAAAGCATCAATCAATCAGAATTATAATTTATCAATAACCGGAGGTACCGATAAGACTCAGGTATTTGCATCTATAAATTATAATGATGAGCAAGGCTTGCTTAAAGGTGATGATCGTTTACGTTATGGTTTGAGACTTAATCTGGATCAAAAGCTTTCTAGCTGGGCAAAGGCAGGATTCAATACAAACATTACATATACAGATCAGAATAAACGTAACCAAAGTGTGTTTGTCAATGCGTTGACTTTTGTTCCACTTGGAGAGGCATATAAAGAAGATGGCTCAATCAATCCGGAATATCTTACAGGTCAGCAAAATCCTATGTCGGATGAAATTGATGGTCAATTCGTAAATAATACCAGAGGTACAAACATTACTGCAAACGGAACTTTGGAACTTACTCCGGTAAAAGGAGTTACTTTCAAATCAGTATTGGGAACAACCATTAATAATTCACGTACAGGGATGTTCTTTGGTCCGCTGTCTATAGCTAATATTACAGCTGGTTATAACAAACCTTTGGCTTCTATTGCCAACAATGCTACTTACGGTTATAAATGGGAGAACATCTTAAACTATAACTTTAAAATAGCAAAAGATCATGAATTTGGGNTGACAGGTGTTACTTCNTGGTCTAAAAACCAAACAGAATATACTTATGCTGCAGCTCAGGGACAACAATTAACCAGTCAGTCTTTCTGGAAACTGTCAGCAGGAACACAGAAACAAAGTCTGGATTCCGATTTTAAACAAACACAGTCTATGTCTTATGCTGCACGTTTGAACTACAACTTCAAAGGACGTTATATCGTTACTTTGTCTAATCGTTGGGATGGTGTATCTCATTTAGCAGTAGGCAGTAAGTGGGATTCATTCCCTGCAGCAGCTTTTGCATGGCGCATCAGCGACGAGTCTTTCATGGAAAAAAGCCAGGACTGGTTGTCTAACCTGAAATTAAGAATAGGTTACGGTATTACCGGTAACTCTGGTGGTATGGGAGCTTATTCTTCTAACACAGCAGTATATACATTCCTTAATCCGGTAGTATTTGGATCTAAGGCATATCCAGTTGTACAGTTTAGCGCACCTTACGGTAACCCATCAATTGGCTGGGAAAAATCATATAATACAAACATTGGTGTTGATGCTAGCTTCCTGAATGGACGTGTAAATCTTGCTGTTGACTTGTCTAACACAAATACAAAAGGTTTGTTGTTTAAACGTACTTTGCCTATTACCGCTGGTGTTACAATGTGGGGCTCTCCAATCAATACATGGCAGAATATTGGTGAAACCAATAACAAGAACCTTGAAGTGATGCTTAATACACAGAATATTGTTACAAAGGACTTCACATGGTCTACTGTTACTACTTTAACAGTTAACAAAGAAAAGATTGTGAAGTTACCTGACGGAGATATTATTGCAGAATCATTATTCAAAGGAAAACCAATCAGAGCATTCTATAATTATAAATACTTAGGAATATGGTCTGAAGCAGAAACCGATGAGGCTAAATTGTATGGTTGTGTTCCTGGAGATATAAAATTGGCTACCAACCCAATCATAACTAAAGATGTTGACGGAAACGATGTTAGTGATAACGGTGTTCATAAATACAGCGAAAAAGATAAGATGTATTTAGGTTCAAAGAATCCTGACTGGTACTTAGGTTTCCAGAATAACTTTACATACCGTAATTTCGATGCTAGCATTTTTATGATGGCTCGTTGCGGACAGATGTTACAGAGCGATTTGATAACAAGATACAATCCAACTACCAGTCTTGATAATTCTCCTTCAGGCATTAGTTACTGGACTCCTGAGAACCAGGGTGCATATCTGCCTCGTCCGGGAATTCACAGTTCAACATCACAGTATTATGGCTGGNGTTCNTTAGCTCTNAGAGATGGTTCTTTTATCAAGATTAAGAATATTACATTAGGTTATACTTTACCAAAATCTTTATTGAAGAGTGCACACATGGAGAAACTTCGCGTATATGCAACAGCATATAACCCATTCATTTTTGCATTCGACAAGCAAATGAAAGGACAGGATCCTGAACGTGAAGGATCTGACAACTTCCCTTTGACAAAAGAATTTGTATTTGGTGTAAATGTAACATTCTAAAATTAAGTAAAACATGAAATTCAATAAACTTAATAAATATAATAAAATCTTGCTGTCAACTATCCTTGCGGCAAGTATGGGGGTCTCATCTTGTTCTTTAGATGAAGTAAACCCTTCTGGTTCTACCATGAATATTCTGATATCTCAGAAAGNNGGTTACCAANANGCTATCAATAACTGTTATTTCAGTCTTCAACGTTATTTCTACGGTAAAAACGGAATGATGTTCCTTACTGAAGCAGGAACCGACCTTTGGACTTCCCGTCAGAATGCAAAAACCTACGAAGGTTATTTCAAATATGGTCAGGGAGCACAGATCTCATTAAATAATGCAAAAGATCAGTGGAATGGTGCTTATGATGGTATNGGAGCATGTAATCTGTGTATTGAAAGCGTAGACAACGTAACAGACTTTGCCAGTACAGATGAAAAGAATGCTTTAGTAGCAGAAGCTCATTATATGAGAGCGCTTTACTACTATTTCCTTGTAGAACAGTTTGGTGCTGTAACTTTGAACACAACGTTACCTACCGGGGTAGATTTGTCTCCAACAAAAACTGAACCGCTTGAAATATATAAAACAACCATTATCCCTGATCTTGAGTTTGCTGCTAAGTGGCTTCCAATATCTCGTCCGGGCGAAGAAGGNAGAGCATTGCGTAAATCTGCAATGGGACTTTTGGCAAAAGCTTGCTTACAGACAAAAGAATATGGTTCAACAGAGTTCATTCAAAAAGCGCTTGATACCAGTAAAGAGTTGATAGCCGACTGTGAATCAGGTGGTGCAAAGTATGCTACTTATATGTATCCTACCATTAATCAGGTATTTGCNAATGCAAACAANCTGGAGAATAAGGAATCNTTATATTCTGTAGCTTTCTCACAGGCCGGAGGTAGTACAAACTTGTGGCAACACAATCAGGATTACCAGTTATTCTATGGAAATGTAGCCAAATTCCCAGCTATTCTTTACAAAGGACATGAAACAGAAATAGGACGTTATTCTGATGGTTTGTTTATGCCTTCTAAATATTTGCTGGATGTATTTGTTAATAAAGATAATACTCTAGACCCTCGTTATGCTGCATTCTTCCAGACAGAATGGACTGCAAACAATGCATATCAGTGGACAGCAGATAACCTGAAGATGTACGACCGNACATCAAGTGTTACTTCTTCATCAAAAGTGAACGTAGGCGACGTGGCTATTAAAATTGTTCGTCCTCAGGAAGCTGCATACAGTNATCTTGTATCAAATAAACTAAATGTTCCTTACCTGGTTATTGATTACAAAGATTTGTATAACGATGATATGACAGTGAAGATGACGTATACTCGTCTGAACGATGGATCAACAGTTGAGAATCCGTTCTACTTCTTCTATCCATCACTCAACAAATTCAACTCAAGCAACTTTACTGTAATCAGTGCTTCAAAGAACCGTTTCGCATGTGATGCTTCGGCAATAACAATGCGTATGGCCGAAATATACCTGATAGCAGCCGAAGCTGATTTGTATCTCAATGNAGGTTCGGGATCTGCAGCATATATCAATAAAGTACGTAAAAGAGCCGGAGCTACCGATATTCAAGGTAGTGTTACTATTCAGACAATCCTTGATGAACGTGCAAGAGAGTTGGCCGGAGAGTATACTCGTTTCTATGATTTGAAGCGTACAGGTAAGTTGAGTAAGGCTTATCTTACTGAGACAAATCCAGATGTTGGAGCTTATTTCAATGACGATTACTATAAAGTTCGTCCAATTCCACAATCATTTACTGATGTGATAAAGAATGGCGCTGAATATCAGAATCCTGGATACTAGGATTATCTGAGAATTAAATTGAAAAAGTCCGGGTCTTGTGGATTAGACCTGGACTTTTTTTATATATCCAAATGCAAGGAAATGATAGTTGTTTGTTGCAGTTTTCCATAACAATAACTTGTATTCGTGAAATTCCTCTCATTTTTCTACAATGCTGAAAACTCAAAAATTGTTCTTCTTTGTAATCGGAACCGATTAAAATTCAAATTACTGAATAAAATTTGGCCAAATTACTGAATGAAACATAGCCAAATTACTGAATTATTTGAAGCCAAATTACTGAAATACGAAATAAGTGTTTATCTTTGTCTTTGTAAATCAAAGTATTGCAGTAATGGCAGAAGATAAATATAAACCAAGAGTTATAGACTCACTCCTAAGTAGAAAGATACGAGGTAAAGGAGCTGTCTTGATAGAAGGTGCAAAATGGTGTGGCAAGACCTCTACGGCGGAGCAACAAGCTAAAAGCGTTATTTATATGTCAGACCCTAAGTTTCGAGAGCAATATAGCCTCTTTGTAGATACCAATCCTGAGATGATTCTCAATGGTGAGACACCTAGGCTGATTGATGAATGGCAACAAACACCTAAACTTTGGGATCAAATTCGTTTTGAGGTTGACCACCGAAAAGGAGTGGGACACTTTATTCTTACTGGTTCTGCGGTTCCAGCCAAACGTGATGAGATTTTCCATACCGGTACAGGGCGTTTTGCTTGGCTTACTATGCGACCTATGAGTCTTTGGGAATCGGGCGATTCCAATGGCAAGGTGAGCTTGCGAGAGTTATTTAATACACCAGAAAATATAGCTGCCACTTGTGATACAGACTTATTAAAAGTAGCTTTTCTTACTTGTCGTGGCGGTTGGCCTCAAGCAGCTTTGATGAGTGATGATGAAGAAATTGCATTAGATCAGGCTATTGACTATTATGATGCCGTTGTCAATTCCGACATTCAGCGAGTGGATGATGTAAACAGAGATCCAGAACGGGTAAAGAGATTGATGCGTTCTTATGCTCGCTATCAAGGAAGTCAAACTTCTTTTGCTGAGATTTGCAAAGATATGGAAGCTAATGAAAAAAGTGGACTAGACGAAAATACGATCAGCTCTTATTTGAATGCCCTTCGGAAGATTTTCGTGGTAGAAGATATGCATGCATGGAATCCCAATTTGCGTTCCAAAACAGCTATTCGCTTTACCGATACACGTTATTTTGTTGACCCATCTATAGCCACGGCTGCCCTAGGATTGGGTCCAAAAGATTTGATGAACGACTTGGAAACATTCGGTTTGTTGTTTGAAACGCTATGTGTCCGCGACCTACGTGTCTTTTCGCAGGTGCTTGATGGCGAAGTTTTCCATTATCGGGATAAGACGGGATTGGAATGTGATGCCGTAGTTCATCTTCGCAATGGTTCTTATGGTCTTATCGAGATAAAACTTGGTGGAGACCGATTGATCGAAGAGGGCTCAAAGACATTGAATGCACTTGCTACAAAAATTGATACTACAAGGATGAAGAACCCTGCGTTTCTAATGATACTGACAGCGACAGGTAGCTTTGCTTACCGCAGAAAAGATGGTGTGTACGTTGTCCCTATAGGTTGTTTGAAAGATTAATAGTGAGTGTACGAAATAACACTTTAGAATCTATCATGTGGGAACATCTATCCAAACCGGTAAAATACATCTAAAATAAATCTGCGGAAAAATACCCCCTGTTTTTTGTTATTATAGGGGGTGAAACTAATTTTTCCGCAGCTTATAATCAGGTGTTTAACTCGAAAAGTAAAACGTATTGTCAAAAGATAACCTTATAAGTTGTCTCTCAAAACTAGAAAGTCGAGTTAAAAAGTGTTTAATCTCTCTTTTTCAGTATTTTAAACTTCTCAATATCGTGCTTTCGTACCCTTTCTACTTCAAACCAGCGATTAATTTCGGTGCTTGTCACACCACTATTTACAAATACGCCCTGTCTTTTATACACTTGCGTAAGTATCACTTTTATTTCATTCCTTGAATAGTGACCGCCTATTTCAAACTGCTGGTGAACAGCATTTCGCATGGCGAAGGATTTCTTTATTGCATGCTCGTTCTGTTTATTGATGGAGCGCTCCATTGCCTTTACATTGAAATCCAGCTTCTCGCGGATAAACTTGCTGCCCAGTTTCTCGTAACAAGAGTAAAGAGTCTGATCGTCTTTGCCTGTTATCAGTCTCGAAAGCAGGTGCTGATATTTCTTTTGTGCCTTTTCATTAGGATTCATTCGTAATTTCTCCAACGCTTCAAAACGTAATAGGAGCACTGCCATGCGTCCTTTTCGGGTTCGCTGGCGATGCAGAGCCAATCGGTCATCATCACTGAATAAATGCTGCTGAGGCTCATGCTCTATATTAAAGAAACCGGATGCACGATAAGCCTCATATAAATTAGTGGGATAGGTGTAGAGCGATTTCACAAGCTCGGCCTCGTATAAGTTGCTGACAAGGAACGGATCGGGTTTACCGGCATTGTCTAAATAGGGTAGAAAACTGTTGTTACCAAGTGCTTCCCTTAACAAAGTCCGCTTACCATCATTCGTGGTTTGTTTCAGCAGCTTCTGCCAATCGTTATATATCTCTTCGGCACCTTGCAGCCAGCTTTTTATTTCAGGCTCACTTTTATATTCCAGATTCGGACGGATGGAACTTATGTGTGTAATGCTTTTCACTCCGTTTCTGAACCGTCCCACAATCTGAATGGCTTCAGTCTTTGGATCGATAGCCGATTGTGGCGCACCGTACATATCGGAGATAAGAATCACATGAGGAGAAATCTTCGATATGATATCCACAGCAGAGAAAAAGCGACTGGTGAAAAAGTTGAACTGCATTAGTTCATCAATCAAAGTCGATTTCTTTCTTCTTCCTGCTTTCCACAATTTGAAAGTGCTTTCTTCACTGCAAAACGTGTAGCAATCCTGTATATCGGGCACATCAACAAAAAGCGAATCTATTGTGTCGATGGAGTTTGTAAATATGCACACCCTCGATTTCTTGGTAATTTTAAGTTCGGTAAGTCGTTCAACCAGCGATTCACAAATATTGTTTGTGGTAATCAGCTTCATCTTCTTCTTATAATCATAAGTAGGCACCACTTTTAGTATGCGGAATCCTTGGTTTACAAGACGTGCATCCTCGGCAATGATAGGTGTAGCCGAAACCATTGCTTTAGATTGAAAAAGAAAAAAGTCGCTCATTGGGCCCGATATCGTTCCCCGGTAATCAACATCCTGCACCAGCTTCTCGCATTCATCGAACAACATAAAACATTCGCTGTACATATCAATTTGCAAAGCCTCCATAGCCTCTTTTACCTTCTGGAAGCTCTCCGGAGTAGTGAGAATCTTATAATGTTGCTTCTCGTTCTTTTCAAGGAAATCTGTTATATGTTGCACCATTACCCCTTTGTGAACAGCCAGCGTATGCTTGTGCTTCTTTGCTTTATCCACAATAACCGGCACATTAGGTTCAATGATGATAGACTTTCGTGGTGAGGTAAGTTCGCAGTAAGTAGCCCCCAGTCCCGGAAGCACCTTGTTAATCACACAATTAGTAGGAAGAGCCGCAAAACCTTCGCGCTTCAACGCATCAGTCAGATACTCCTTTTCGTGTATCTTGATAGTTCTTTCTCGTAGCATTAAATTTATTTTGATTAATAAAGGGTGCAAAGGTAACTTTATTTCTCATAATTTATACTATATATTTTGAAAATATATAAGGTTGTTTTGGTTGGAATGTCTAGTTGTTTTTTTATTTATTGGCGGGAGATTTTTGGAGGGTGGGAGGTGTTTCGCTCGGGGGGGGACACAAAATATGTTTTCTTAACAAGTATTATTTTACTGTCTTAAAAGAATTCTTATTTGGCTTTGCATTTGAGATAGAGCTCCGAATTGATTTTCTAAACTTTTAGTCATAGAAACTATGTTGCTTTTTGTTGGATTTAGTTCCTCAAGTTTAGCAAATAAGTCATTAGAAAGACTGTTTTTAAATGATTGCTTCATTTCTTCAAGGTATGATCCATATTTAATGCCTGGAAAGATTTCGTTATCACATGAATTATTTTTAGTAATTAGTTCTTCTAATTCTTTTTGGACTTCAAGAGATAGTCTTTGTATAAATTTAGATAATGTTTTACGATTTAATTTGTTACTTTGCAATTCAAGTTATCGCATAACTTTTCAAAGTCTGACAAAATGAGTAAAAAGTAATAAGTAACAATAGAAGACTTGGAAAAAGTAATGAAGATCGAACTTCTATCTGCAAAAAAAATAGAAGTTATAGTGGTTTTTTCTGCTCTTATTCAGAAAACTATAAAAACGAATTTAAGAGGAAAAATAAAGATTAGAAATAAATGGGAATATCCAGCTATTTTGTTAAATTTTTCAATGCTTTTTGTAAGTCCTCTCTATTACGGATAGGTTTGTATTTTCCAACATTCTTATTCCTTGAAATGCCACTATTTATGGTTTGCTTAGCTTGTGTTCTTTTTTTTGTAACTGAGTGGAATGAAACCTTATACCAATTTGCAAATTTTGTGTCATTAATCACGGTATCACAAAATATTATTCCTTGTTTCTTTAGAAGCTCTTCATCTTCTTGTGAAATCTTAGTACAGTTCCAATCAGCTACATTCTCATTTATAGGCAAATAATTATTTAAATCTGCTGTTATATAGGTTTTATATTTCTTGACTACTTGAGTATCATATAAAAAAGTTGTACAGATTGATATAGAATCAGAAAATTTTCCGTTACCTAAATACATCTTCATTACGCTGACTGATGATTGAGGTTCTAAAAGCAAAGTTTGGGAGAAGGCTGCAATATTTACACAAAGAATAAATGACAGCATGATAAATACTCTTTTCATAATGGGGATTTCTTTATTATTTCCAAAATTTAGTCTTGTAAGACTTTGCAAAGATAGTGACAAAATTTGTATCTTTGCAAAAATGATAATGTTGTTTAATTATGAATACAGAAAGTATACAAATGATTATCGGTATTGGACAAATATTGGCGGTTGCTATAATCCCAATTATAGTTTGGATATTAGGCATAAAATACCAAGATAGAAAAGCAAAGAGGGAAGCTCAACTAAAGGTCTTTCTAACTTTAATGGTTGACAGAAAATCTAATCCTATTACAAAAGAATGGGTAGATGCTCTAAATACAATTGATGTAGTTTTTCAAGACAACAATAAAGTAAGACATGCTTGGAGAGAATATCTTGATAGTCTGAATGAGAAATCGCCTCATTTTGACAACAGTAATTCATTCCGTCTTGATTTGCTTTCTGAGATGGCAATGGCTCTTGGTTATAAGAATTTGAAACAGACAGAGATTGACCGTTTTTACTCGCCAAAATATTTTGGGTCACAAATGAGCCGTCAAGAAATTCTTTTCCAAGAAAACTTACGTGTTTTAATGCATTCCAAAAGTTGTGCTGAAAGTTTTTCGGAGGAAGAATATCAGAAACATTATGACGAATTGTTGGAACGAGATGAATAGTTTTGTTTTTTCATAAAATTAAGACGCAAAGAATGTTTTTCTTCATTTTTATAAGTAAACTGTTCTTCAAACATAATCTGATTATTCCGTTCTCCTCTGACTATGATGATGGTTCTTTACCACTTTGTTCTTGCATTTTGATTGAAATTATTGTTTTGTTCATTTTCTTTTAGAAAAATATATTCATAAATAGTATAACTTTGTTAGGCTATATCCATTAATTTTACTCTATTATTATTAAATTTGCCACCAATGAATTTAATAATGGAGACCTGAAAAATGTCCCCACCTAAAAGAATAGTTAACATGGGATACACATTAAAGCTTGACATTTATTATTTTACTTTGAAGAAAATAGAAGAAGAAACTACACGGAGAATTCGTGGAGAACAAAGGGTGGTATATCTTACAGAAAAAGATGAATGTGTACTTGGCGATTTTGTAAATACTTTATCTGTTGAAAAAATAGATGATGTAAACTATATGAAAGTTTTTTTAGAAGATTTTATAAACGGTTTTAATGCTTCATTTAAACCAAATAAGAATAACACTCAAGCAATGAGTGTTACAACCGACCAGTTTAAAGGTTATGATTCTAATGACTATACGGTATGGGGGATATTCAAAGGCGGTGCAACAGGGATAGAATATGATGTGTATCAATCTAATGATGCAACTATACCTACAAGCAAAGTTGCTGGAGATAGCGTAACATCACTATATTATTTCTATAAAATCTGGGTACCGATTGATTCTAATGTAGGTATTTTGATGGTGCAAAGTTATACAAATACAGGTTGTTCTACTTTGTTTAAAGAACAATTAGGCAACTATTTCATTTCTAATGGCTACAAAGCAGAATGGAGTAAATGTATTCCAAATGAATATATAGAAAAATTCTTGAAAGATGGCTATATTAGTGAAATACAAGTAATTCATTCTAAAAGAGATGAAAATAGACCACTAAATCCAGTATTTAGTCCATTTATATACGCAAAAAGAAGGTCTATTTTCAGTAGATTTAAAATACCTTTTAAAGATTTTATATCAGTAGTTAACTATAAGAATGTATTGAAATCGCAAATAAAAGCAATTGATACAGATTACGATGAAACCCAAGATAAAGTAAAACTTTTCTATATTGATGCCGAAGGTAAAAGAGCTAATGCAACATTAGCAAATATAGATAATATATTACCAACAATTACATTGGATGATTCATTGAAAGAGAATAATTCTCAATTACCCAAATGGGATGATCTTCATGAATATACCAAAGGAATGTTGAATGATATTAAAAAGCAAATATCATACACACCTCAATTAAGATGACATTCATTTTTAAACAGATATATAGAATCATAAAAGACGGAATAAAATCGCTATTATATGATATTGACGGAAATAAAAAGTCAAAATTTCAAGTATATTTAGGTTTTATTTTTGTTCCAATGGTAATATGTATAATTACCATTTGGAAGGAAATAAACTTGGGAGATATAATAGATACATTATTAACTGTATTAAGTATATTTACAGCATTGATATTTGGTGTATTGTTTACAGTTCCGGATAAGCTATCTCAACGAATAGAAAGATTTAAAAACAAAACAGATAATAGCACTAAAAATTATTTGATACGCTTTAGTAATTTTACTCGAAGCTTTGTACAGCAAATTGCATTTATCATTGTTATTAGTATCGTTTTGATAATTCTGCTTGTTTTTCTGAAAGTTGTTACTGATAATACTATAAAGCTTGCTTTGACAACAATAAGTTCGGTATTATTCTATGATTTGGTAATGTATATCTTAGTGACCTTGTCTAATATTTATACCCTTCTAATGGATGATATTGATATGAGTGAGAAAGATTTACCTAAATAATGCAAATACCTCAAAGTTTATAGAAATAACTTTAGGGTATTATCATAGATATTCACCTTATATAAATATCCTAATTGTATGCTATTCGAGTGACTCTGATAGTTATGATTTATCCTGAAAATAATTTGGAGTATAGTAAAATAGTGAATAATTAAATGTAAAGTATTCATATTATTACTACATTTGTAGCATAACTAATTCTCAAAAGTTATAAGTTACAAATCAGTAAAAGAAGTTGTAACTATGCTTCAAAAAAACGTTTTGTTCTAAAAGCCAGAAAAGTTGCTATGAAAACAGTAGAAGTGATTGTAGAACATGCAGGAAAGAATTTTAGTGCTTATATAGAAGGTACTCCAATTATTACCGTCGGTAATGATATGAGAGAGATTGAAGATAATATGAGCGAAGCTATCCAACTGTATTTGGAAGATAATCCAAATCCTGTTGAACTATTGGTTGGAGAATTTGAACTTAAGTTCAAGATGGGTGCTGCTACCTTTATTAATTACTACAGTAATATATTTACGAAAGCTGCATTGAGTAGAATTACAGGAATAAATGAACGCCAGCTATGGCATTATGCGGCAGGAGTACATAAACCTCGTAAAACTCAGCTTGAAAAGATTCAAAATGGTATTAAGGCATTGACAAAAGAGCTTCAGGCCATTAGTCTGGTATAGTTTAAATGCTGATGCATATTATAGAGAATGAAACACATACACAACCTAGAATAAATTTATAATTATGTCATCAAGTATTCAAATGTTAATTTTTTTTATTACACTTTCATTTATGGCAGTAATAGGGTTTATTGCTTTTCTTATTACAGGTGAAATCGATATTTTCTTTTCAGCTTTGACAATGGCTTCAGGTGCTGCATTTGTATTAGTAGTTAGAGCAAGGGTTTGGGATAAAAAGAAAATAATAGAATTAGAGCAAAATAGATATTGGGTAATGGCCTTGTTAATTTTGGCTATTTTGGAATGTATATTTCTTTATCTGATTTATATTTCTCAGAATGCCTACATTATGTCAATATCTGATTTTCTTATAAAATGGATAAGACCTTTTGTTTTTATAATTCCTATTTGGATACTAACTTTGTATAATTTAAGAAAATAGTTATATGGTAATTAAACGTTTATTGGCATTTGGCGTAGATTTAATGAGTATTGTTGTAATTGTAAACGTACTGTTTCTTTCAACATACATAATTAAATCTCAATTTTTATTGCAGTTTCTTTCAGCATTAATGATTACGTTATTGTTATGTAAAGATTGCATGAACGGACAGAGTATTGGAAAAAGAGTAATGAAACTACAAGTTGTTGATAGCAATACAGAAGAGAATATTTCTGCTGTCAGGCACATTGTGAGAAATCTATTTTTGCCTTTATGGTACATTGAAATCTTAATCCTGATGATTTCAAAAGAGAAACGAATTGGCGATTATGTTGCCAGAACTAAAGTAATAAGTAATGATGCATCTGTAGGCAAAATGCAACTTGATAAAAACACTTTGTTTGCCATATTACTCTGTTTTATTGCGATATTATTGTTATTATTTGTCCTGTTTCGCCTTATAGATTCACCAATGTTGCAATTATTATTTTGATTTGTTTAAAAACTCTGATATATAATTCAGGAATTCCATTAGTTATATCTAATAAAACAATAAAAACAGAACCTTTTGTGATTTATATCTAATGAAAATGTCTATTTGCATAAATCTATTAGATATAAATCATAAGAGGTGGTATTATATATAAATCCGATTAAAGGAATAGATATACCTTTCTAATCCTAACTATATTGACTAGTAAATTCCCTTTTTTAAGATTTATATGTATAAATTCGGAATTTTTATTTAATTTTGTATCGCATTTAAAGCAAAAAATAAATTCTCTTATCTAACAAAAAAATCACTTTGAGATTAATGAATATTCACGAAGTTGAAAAAGAACAGATTATCTCGCTGGTGAAGCGCGAGGTTGTTCCGGCAATTGGTTGCACAGAGCCTATTTCGGTAGCGCTTTGTGTGGCTAAAGCCGCCGAAATATTGGGTANGCTTCCNGTTAATATTGAAGCTCATCTTAGCGCAAACATTTTAAAGAATGCGATGGGCGTGGGAATTCCAGGTACAGGAATGA
>JGI20225J20221_1002304_pt2 | contig 19904 bp, 10 predicted proteins | sample BioMet4_FD_20221 | JGI IMG/M metagenome (IMG submission 20221) | reverse complement strand
TTGTTCCAATCAGAATAGGTTGTGTAGCGCTTGTCGAGAACATTCTCAACACCTGCACGTAGGATGAGGCTTGACACTTGCTTTACCTTCAGACGATACTCTGCAGAAAGATTGATGATGGCATAGGCTGGGGTGACAGTCTCGCCATATTTCTCTGCAAAATGATTCTGACGAGCATTGCCTTTCAACTGCGCTTGGGCAGAAAACTGATGATAGTCTAAATGTAATGCTGTCAGATAGCCTAATGGGGAAATGAAGGGCAGGTTGTCGTTCTCATTATCCGTGCCACTTGCAAAGGTCAACTTACTATTCCACGACCACAGTGCTCCATCTGCAGATAGACGGGGAAATTGCAGACGTGTATTAATACTGGTGTTGATGATGCGTGCATTGCTGAGATTGGTATATACCTTTACACCCTTAGCACCTACGGTCATATGCGAGATACGACTTTCAAACTTTCCGATAATATAGTTGTTGAAAAAGAATGCATCTGCATCAGCGTATATAGTGAAATCCCAATCATTGTTATTGTGTCTCAGTGGATTCCATTTGACAGTAGCATGTAGCTCTATGGCTGACTCATTTGAGAGATATGGATTGCCAATATAGTCGTATTTATCAAAGGTGTTGTTTAAATAGTAGCCATAGGCTTCTGTTATTGAAGGTGCTCTACTTCCCCAGCCAGCCCCAGCTGACAGTGACCAGTGACGAGGTTGCCATGTATATGTCGCAGCGATGCGACCAATAAACTGAGCATAGTTCTGCTTCATGAGCGGAAAGAAAACTTTCAGTGCATCATATCCTTCCAAACTATTTATTTGCTGCCACTGTCCAGCTACTTTTCCACTAATGTTGAGGCTCTGGTCATGTGACAATGAGAGTACATCATTGAGTGCAAAGCCTGTGTTGATAGTGCCTACATCAGGCCATGTGAGCATATACATTGGGGCTGCACCACCAGGATACATTGTCATGTCGGCCTTTCGGCGATTATAATAAAGGTCGTAGTTCACAGTTGCATGGTGAAGATTGTTGCTTAGTCTGAGAATACTGTACAGTCCAGCTGTCTGACTGTGCCCCGGCATGTCCATGTGAATCTGTACATCGGGGCGATGGGTATCGTCCATAATGTGAGTGATGTGGTTATAATATAGTTTTGTCTCCCATGACTGCAGCAATGGATGACTGTAAGTATGGCGGTAGGAGAGTGAAGTAATGAGCCCTTCGGCTCTGGCTACATCCATGTTGAGTGCTGGATAGCCCACATTTGTAGCACGATCAAAGATGAATGTACTTTCTAGAACATCTCGTTCTGCTAGTCGGTAACCAAAGTTGGCGAATGCATTTACCTTCTGAAACTGTGAGAAGGCTATCTCTTCACTTCCCCCTGCTTGATAGTTGCCAGCATGGCGATAGAAAAGACCGAAGTTAGTGTAGAACCGATGACCCGAAAGGGCTGCATCAGCGCCATACACCTGTACATGTCCATTCAACTCATGTCCAGTAGAAAGGTTCAAGTGGAAGGGATCCTGATCAAATCCTACCCGTCGTAACTTCAGGTCTAGACTACCACCGATATTGCCAGTAGACTGTGGGTTGCCCTCCAGCCCTGTATTCAGGCTGATACTTTGCAGATTGCCGCTTTCTACATAGCTTGTCACAGGATCCATTTTGTCTGTACAGGCATAGAATATCTTCATGCCATCAATGGTTGTAGAGAGGCGCTCGGTGCTCATGTTGTTGACTACAGCCTCACTGGCATAACTTCCGCGACGTATAAGGTCTATATGTGAAAGCTCCTGTAGATGCTCATCAATAGAAGCAACAGAACCCTTTGCCGAACGGCGACTGCCCTCAGCACGTTCTGCCACAACGACAACTTCGCCCAAGTCATGATGATCAAGAGCGCTGTCATTAGGTACAAGAATAGATGTTGCAGCAAGCAGAAGTGTTGTTAGCATAGGCAAAACTTTTAAACCTTAAACCTTTTGTCTCTTATTATTTTAAATTGTGATATTAAGATAGAGTGAGCTGAAACCATCGCTGGCAGTATCTCCTCCAGCCACAATATTTCCACTACTGTCACGCACTGTGAGGTGTAGGCGCCAGAGTCCAGTCATCGTTAAATTGAGAATTCCTTGATAGCTTCCATCAGATTGCCTTACGAGTGGCTGATTGTCGGGTGATGTGTGATTGCCCATGTCGGGCATTGTTGGTGTAAATTCCACAGTGAACTGTTCGTTAGCTTTCAGCCATGGAGAGGTGATAGGTGTTGCTTTCTGCGAGATATAAGCTTGAATCGTGTTGCTACCAGTCTTCCATTTGTTGGGGTTGACGAGAGAAATTACATAAGCCTTGTCGCCAACCTTAAAGGAGGTGAGCCATCGCTGACCAGAAGCCAAACTGTCGACGGTGATATTACGATGGCTGACAGAATCTTTTGATGATAATACATGAAGATCATAACTGAGGTCCCACGTGTTTTTCCCAGAACTGTTCATCACAAACGCCACCCATGCTCGTTTTACTGCAAAATAATCCTTGTTGAACGACTGGGTAGAATCTGCTACAGCTGTACTATGTTGCATGTTCATGGCTGACATGTTCATCAGGGGAATGATATTCTCTACGCGGAAATTCTTGACATAGTTACCCGATAATCTCTTAGTTGCCACAAAATACAAGTCGTTGTAGCCAGTATGCAAGCTTCCTCCGTCACTATAGGCAAAGACATTGTATTTGTCATTGATAATCTTTGTAAGGGCAGGTATGTTCTTTTTTGTTTTGAGGAAATTATAAACTTGAAGTGCTTCTTCTGCAGAGCAGCAGTCTACATCATCTGTGATAGTTATGCCACTATCTTTCAGACCGCTATCGACATCATCATTACTGTTGCATGAAGTGAAGATGATGGTTGCTAATACGATGATTGAGTAAATGATCTTATTCATAATTTATTTATTTTTGTTTTCTCAAATTCTAATCTTCTTCCTTTTTAAATGAGCTCGCCTCCTTATTGAATACAATAAGGAGACAGGCTGTGAGAATTAAAAGTAAACTTGAAAATTAATATCCTGGATTTTGTGGTGTTATGTTAAGGTTCTCACCACTCAGACCTGTTGGAATTGGCTGACGGTAGTTACGTCCTTTTACATTGTTATATTTTGCGACAAGATGGTTGTGAATCTTTTGGAAATAAGCTTTCTGATCAGAAGTGAAAGTCTGCTTGCTCTCCCAGTCATCAGCAAAGTGTTTATAGTTCTTTACCTTTTTTACACTGGCAATGAGATCCTTCCAGCGATAGGAATTCAATAAAGAGAACTGCTCATAGGTGAACTCATAATCCCATTCACGCTTAATTTGGTCTAATGTTGGTGCACTGATTTCGGCAATACCGGCACGCCTGCGCAACTCGTTAAATGGTTCAGCTGCCTCAGTGTTACGTCCTAACTGTACAAGTGCCTCTGCTTTGATGAGTAAAATCTCGGCATAGCGTTGCTCAATACGGTCAACACTGTTGTGGGTTATCTCTAAGTTTTCAGAATTCTCATAACTCTGGTCTACACCTTTTCCGTTAATCGGAGTATATACTGGAGAATAATAAGTATAAGTCTTTTTGTCTACAGGATTGACGATAGATGTGAAGTAGGTCTTAACAAGTCGTTTGTCGTTAGGCTGTTCTGCCTTCCAGTCATCAAAGAGGTTGTCATCTGCCACTTCAGTATGGTTCTGGCTGTAGCCCTGTCCGTTCTCGCCATTCTGGAATGGGAATGTCCATGAGCAGTGTGTCTGGTGGTTACCTTGTGCATCAAACTCATCGCCGTCATGCTGGATGGTAAAGAGGTGCTCGTTGGTACCACGCTTGTTACTCTCATAATCACGTCCCCAAAGTTTGCTGAAGTCAGAATCAAGAGCCAGAAGTTTACTGTTGATCACTTTATTGGCATATTCCACGGACTTCTCTAGTCGGCTAGGAGTAGTAGTGAAAGTTGGATCGGTCTGTGTATTAGCTATAGCCTGTATCTGGTCTGTGCTTAATGGGTTGTCTCCCCATACGAGATAGGCACGTGCAAGAATACCCTCAGCAGCTTGCTTTGATGGCACTCGTGGGTCGCCATTGTAATCTTTCAACAGAGTTTCAGCATCTGTCAGGTCGCTGATAATCTGACCAAATACAGTGTCGATAGGTTGACGTGTTGTGGCACTACCACCATTCTCTGTCACAATGGGTACCTCTCCCCAGAGCTGAACGAGCTTTAGATATGCCAGTCCACGAAGGAACTTAGCCTTGCCTATTGCAGCATTGTATCCTGTAGTGCTGACTTTACCTGCTTTCAGCGAATTGTCAATTGTGACAATGGCTTCATTTGCCTGCTGGATACCAAGGAATAGATGGTTGAATATCTTGATTTGATACCATGTGTCAGGGCCTTGTTCGAAGCGGCTATTTAATGGACCAGGCTCACCTTCCTCACCTTCAAAGGAAATGAGTTTATTAGAGTTAAGCTCAATAATAAAAGTGAATGAAGAACTCAGTGGCTGCCAGTGAGCATAAACACCGTTAACTAGTGAAATGGCACTTGCATCATCATTCACTACATTAGTATTAGTAATCTGATTGCCACTTTCATCATCAGAACTTTTGCAGGATGTAACACCTGACAATAGTGCCAGGGATGTAATCGCGGATAGGATAAAACTCTTTTTAATAATCATAATTTTAGTTGTTTTGAGTGAATTTTAAAGTGTTATATTTGCTGATAAGACAAAACTTCTTGATGCTGGATATGCACCATTGTCTGTGCCACTAGAAACCTCTGGGTCATAACCTTTGTAAGGGCTGAATGTCAGGAGGTTACTGCCTGTAATAGCGATGCGAATCTTTGCAGGAAAACTTCCTGGTAATGGGAGCTGATAACCGATGGTGAGATTACGCAGTTTCAAATAACTTGCGCTCTGAACATAGCGGCTATCAATATAGCTGAAAGGTCTTGTGGTATTGGCCCGTGCAAGTGTGTTTCCTCCATTTTCAGGTGTCCATGAGTCAAGTATCGTTGTCAGCACATTGTAGGAGTCACCAGTCTGCTCTAGTCTACGGCCGAGAGCATTGTAGAGCTTGTTGCCATAACTACCACTAAAAGCGATAGACGCATCAAAGCGTTTCCACTTTAGTTGTGAACCAAAACCATAAGTAAAAGCAGGCTGAACACTGCCCAAGACAACACGGTCATTAGCATCAATCTTATGGTCATGGTTGGTATCTACAAATATTGCATCACCAACTGAAGGTTTATTGCCATTGATGGTTGGTAATTTAGATATGTCGTCTCCTTTTTGTACGATACCAGCAAACTTCAAACCGTAGAAACTGCCAAGACTTTCGCCTTTACGAAGAATCTGCTGGTTGGCATCTCCCAGAATAATATCACCAGCAGTTCCCATACTACTTATCTCATTGTGATTGGTGGCGAAAGTAGCATTCGCATTCCAGCTTATGTTGCGATGCTTAACCAGAGTGCCATCAAGTGAAAGTTCGATTCCACGGTTGATAACATTGCCTACATTCTTCAACTGTGTGGTCACACCTGATGAGAAGCCTGCGGGCACATTGAGTAACAAATCGGAAGTCTTTTTGTAGTAAGCATCGAGAACGATATTCAGGCGTTCATCGAACAAACCAGCGTCCAGACCTATATTATAGCTTGCCGTAGTCTCCCATTTAAGATTGTCGTTGACATTGGTGCTTTTTGAATAACTTGATGTGCCGTTATAAGTTCCTGTAGAATAAGAAGTAGAGAAATTGTAGTCGCTGATTTCCTGATTACCTACCATACCTGCTGACGCACGCAGTTTTAGATAGTTAAGCCATGATTGCTGTCCCTGAAGAAACTTTTCTCTATCCACATTCCATGACAGTCCGAGTGAAGGGAAGTATCCCCAACGATGGTGTGCTGCAAAACGGCTACTGTTGTCTGCACGTAAGGTGGCTGTAGCGTTATAACGCTGGAGAAGCGTATAATTTACTCGCCCAATAAACGAGTTGAGCGAAGATTCACTCTTTCCCGTTTGTGGTGTATAAATACTTGAACCATCACCAAGGTTGTACTGTTTTAGTGTCTCGTTGGTGTAGTGTGATGTGCGGATGGAGCTGAAGGTTGATACTGAGTTTTGACGAGTATAACCTGCCAGTGCATCTATATGGTGTGCTTGCCCCAGATCCTTTCGGTAGTTGATCGTGTATTCCTGCTGCCATACATCTGTCTGTCTGTTGCCCACACCGCCAATACCTTGTGTTGCGAGTCCTAAAGCAGTATATGCTCCAGCAAAGTAGTTCTGAGTGAGTTTTTCACTGCTCAGACCTATGAGTGCCTTCAGTGTGAAAGGTCCTAAGTCATAGGTAGCCCATACATTGGAGAGGAGATAGTTGTTGATGTTCTCAGCCACACTCTCTTTTAGATCATACACAGGATTAGCTGCATGATTACCAATTGCGAAGTAAGCATATTCGAAAGGATTGGTGAAATTGTAGGAACCATCGGCATTGTAGACCGATATTACTGGTGGCATGAGCAAGGCATATACAAAGCTATTGGTGATGCCTGCTGAATATGGAGAAGAGTTATAGACAGTCTCTGATGTCGTGGTAAGTCCTTCCTGTTTGCTTCTGCCATAGGTAGCATTTATACCGAATTTCAGTTCGTTGCTGAGTGACCATTCTACATTGGTATGGAAGTTATAACGCTGAAATCCAGAATTGAGGATAACACCATCCTGATTGGTATAGTTGGCAGAGAAAGCATAGCGCGAAGATTCTGTAGCCCCAGTGACGCTGATTTCATGACTCTGCTGCAAGGCTGTGCGCAATGTTGCGTCTTGCCAGTTAGTTCCATTGCCAAGTGCTGAAATAGCTTCATCGCTGTAACCACCTTTATTGCCCCAATAGCTCTTCTGGTACTGTGCCCATTGTGAGGCATTCAGTAGATCAAGTTTCTTGGTGATATTACTTACTCCAATGCGGAAACTATAGTTAATTACGGGCTTTTGTTTGGAACCTTTACGTGTAGTAATGAGTATCACACCGTTTGCACCGCGACTACCGTAGATAGCTGTTGCACTCACATCCTTTAAGACCTCAATACTTTCGATGTCGGTTGGATTGATAGTAGCCAATGGGTTCAAACTACTCTCAATGCCACTGATACCGGTACTGCTATTTGCTGCATCATGGAAGTAGATAAAACCGTCGACAACATAAAGTGGTTCGTTGCTAGCGTTGACAGAGTTACCACCACGAATACGGATGCTACTCTCTGCTCCTGGCTGACCGCTAGCTGCGGTGACGTTTAGTCCAGCAACCTTTCCCTGAAGTGCAGCATCAAGAGTAGGAGCTACATTAGCAGCTAGAGCATCAGCCTTGATAGTGGTAACGGCACCAGTGAGTTGAGTGCGACTCTGTGTACCATATCCAACGACTACAACTTCATTGAGTGCTTTTGTACTTTCTGTAAGTGAAATATCAATATTTTGGTTTGTGTGTTGTGCTATTGCATATTCTTCGGAATTATAGCCTACGTAGCTAACTATTAGTTTGGCAGGATATTCTCCTATATTAATTTGAAAATGTCCATCTGCATCTGTCACAGCTAGTATCTTATTGCTCTTTTGAGTAGCTAGACTAATGGTAGCTCCGATGACAGGTTCGTGGGTACTGCGATCGACTACTGAGCCACGAAGAGAATCCGCTAAAATTGAAATATTACTCAAAAAGAGTATGACAAGAGTTAGAACATGTCGTTCAGACATGCAGTGTAAGTTTAATTTTCTCATAAAAATCGTTCCGTTTAATTTATCCCTTAGTAATTAATACATATTTTCGATTTGTTCCGTTCTCTCAAAGATAGAACGAAATAAGCTCTATATAAGTTTCTCTGTTAACATACCATGATGGAGAATGTGCAACATTGATTGCACATTCTCCATCATCATTTGACGCATTCGTTTACTTTGATATTACATATTTAACAGTCTATGCTTTTTAATAATTGTGGTTGCAAAGTTCGAAATAATAGAAATANATTACAAGAGTTGNGNGAAATTTAGAAAAAATGTCTATTTTTGTGTCTGATAACAGAACGGTTGTTCTGTTAATACATGTATAATAACCCTTTTAAAGAACAAAGATGGTTACATTAGACAAAGTTGATCTGGAAATCATGCGTACCTTGCAGGATGATGGGCGGCTCACCATGCGTGAACTTGCCTCAAGAGTGAGCCTTTCTTCTACACCTGTTTTTGAACGACTTAAGCGTCTGGAAGCAAATGGCTATATCAAGAAATACATGGCTGTACTTGATGCAGAGAAANTGCATNGTGGTTTCACNGTGTTCTGCAATGTGAAGCTTCGTAGGTTAAATACACAAATAGCAATGGACTTTATAGAGAAAATCATGAATATCCCAGAGGTGACCGAGTGTTATAACACTTCTGGTAATTTCGACTATATGCTCAAAATCAATGCTTCAGATATGAAAACATATCAAGAATTCCTCATCAACACGCTGGGAACTATTGATAGTCTTGGAAGCATAGAGAGTACTTTTGTTATGGATACAGTCAAGCATGTATACGGCATAAACTTGTAATGCAGCGTACTTTCATCGCACAAATTTCTGGAAATGGTTCTTTGAAAAGTATCGAAGAATAAAACAAAAAAGGAGTTACAATAATGTAACTCCTTTTATTGTGGACCAGCCTGGGCTTGAACCAGGGACCTCCAGATTATGAGTCTGTTGCTCTAACCAACTGAGCTACAAGTCCTGAATTTTGAATTCGGATGCAAAGATAGTGCCTTTTGTGCAAATTACCAAATATTTTTTGAAAAATTTACGTAATCATGCAATGTATTCTTCTGTTCTGCCGTGCTTATATTATGCAACGAAATGAAGTAACGTCTTGAACAATAAGTATAAAAAGTATTTTTTTATTTTGCTTTTCCGCTCGCTTGGTGTACCTTTGCAGAGTTTGATAGATCTGCACTTATTTGCACTCTCTCTGCATAAAATAGGATTTATGATAATGGATGATAACGATATAGAAAATAGATTTCAAGGACTTACGGCTTCACAAGTAGAAAAAAGCCGTAATGCTCATGGCATGAACATACTTACACCTCCACATAAGACATCTATGTGGAAACTTTATCTTGAAAAATATAAAGACCCTATCATACAAATTCTGCTGGTTGCTGCTACCATATCTTTGGCTATGGCATGGGTGGAAAACGATTATGTCGAGACCGTTGGAATAATTCTGGCAATATTCTTTGCTACAACCGTTGGCTTTTATTTTGAACGTGATGCTGCGAAGAGGTTTAGTTTGCTTACTAAGATGGATGACGTGCAGCTCGTCAAAGTAAGACGTGAGGGACATGTGATAGAAATTCCTCGTAAAGACGTTGTGAAAGGTGACCTTATTATTGTGGAAGTAGGTGATGAAGTTCCTGCTGATGCCAGATTAATATCTTCAGTTAATTTACAAATCAACGAGTCAAGTCTTACAGGAGAACTACTTTCTGACAAGAATGCTAGTCCACAAGATGATTTAAATGCTGCTTATCCCGCTGATATGATTCTGCGTTCCACTATGGTTATGAATGGTCATGGTGAAGCTGTTGTTACTGCTGTGGGGGATGATACTGAAATTGGCAGTGTGGCAAAGAAAAGTACAGAGGAAACAGACGTGGTGACTCCGCTTAATAAGCAACTTAATAAACTCGCTGCATTGATATCTAAAGTTGGAACTATAGTTTCTGTTCTGACTTTTGCGATATTCCTGACACACGATATTCTTACCCAACCTGTTTGGCATAGTTCTGACTATTTTAAGATGACAGAAGTGGTATTGAAGTATTTCATGATGGCGGTTACTCTTATCGTAATGGCTGTTCCTGAAGGACTTCCAATGGCTGTAACTCTTTCCCTGGCTTTGAATATGCGCCGNATGTTNAAATCAAATAATCTTGTAAGACGACTTCATGCATGCGAGACAATGGGAGCAGTAACGGTGATATGCACAGATAAAACGGGTACGTTGACACAGAATCGTATGACTGTAGTTTCTCCTGACCCGTCAGAAGGAAAGGGTGATTTCGACATAGATTTATATTATGCCGCAATAGCCTTGAACTCAACTGCAGAACTTGATGGTGACAATGTGATAGGTAATCCAACAGAAGGCGCTTTGCTTATGTGGATGAAGGAAAAGGGCGTTGATTATTTGGAGTATCGCCACAAAAGCACGATCGAATCTTCTGTGCCTTTTTCCACAGAAAAAAAATATATGCAGACAACTGCTTTTGTTGGTGGAACGAAACATGTATTCCTTAAAGGTGCACCTGAAATAGTCATTGCAATGTGTGACATAACAGATGAGGATCGTAAAAATGCAAATGAACAACTGCTTTCTTATCAGCATAAAGCAATGCGTACATTGGCACTCGCCACAGACAATAAGTTGCAGGCTATCGTTGGTATTAGCGATCCGATACGTAAGGATGTTCCTGATGCTGTGAGACAGTGCCACGAAGCTGGTATAGATGTCAAGGTCATTACTGGAGATACTGCAGCTACGGCAATAGAGGTATCTCGCCAGATAGGTGTTATTGGTGATGATATGTGTAATAATATTCCTGATTCAGCCGTAATAACAGGAGTAGAATGGGCAGCGTTGAGTGATGATGAGGCTCTTGAACGTGCAGAAATGATTATGGTTATGAGTCGTGCACGCCCAACAGATAAGCTGCGTCTTGTTAAGATGTTGCAGAAAAGGGGAGAGGTTGTTGCTGTTACTGGTGACGGAACAAATGATGCTCCAGCATTACATTATGCGCATGTTGGATTATCATTGGGCTCTGGAACAAATGTGGCTAAGGATGCTAGCGACATGACTTTGCTTGACGATTCATTTGGGTCTATTGTGAATGCAGTGATGTGGGGGCGATCGTTGTATAAGAATATACAGCGTTTTCTATTTTTCCAGCTTACTGTAAATGTTACAGCTCTGCTTCTTGTTCTTGGTGGAGCATTTGTAGGAACAGCTATGCCACTCACTGTGACACAGATTCTGTGGGTAAATCTTATCATGGATACTTTTGCCGCAATGGCTTTAGCTTCACTTTCACCTTCGCGGGAAGTGATGAAGGAAAAGCCCAGAAAGCAGACCGAGTTTATCATATCACGCAAGATAGGTGGCAGTATATTTGCATGGGGCTTTGCGTTCTTTGCTGTATTGCTCGGGCTGCTTGTATATTTTGAACAAGATGGAAATATCGTAGATACTCATGAACTCACGATATTTTTTACTATATTTGTCATGTTGCAATTCTGGAACCTTTTTAATGCAAAGGCACTTGGAGGGAATAAGTCTGCACTCAGCCATATTGGTGCGGAAAAAGGAATGGCATTAGTTTTGCTGTTGATATTTGTAGGACAATGGATAATTGTAACTTTTGGCGGAAAGATGTTCCGCACAGTTCCATTGTCATTTACTGAATGGGCTACGATTGTGGCTGTAACTTCACCAGTATTGTTTATCGGTGAGGGAATAAGATTGATAAAGAGAATATGAAGATAATAAAATTAAATAGGGAAACTGCAAATCTTGCACCATGTGTTGCAACGATAGGTTTCTTTGACGGTGTGCACAAAGGACATCGTTTCCTGATAAATCATGTTATTCAGGAGGCTGCGGATTCAGGATTGCAGTCTGCTGTGATTACTTTTGACAGACATCCACGTGAGGTACTGCAGAGTGATTATATACCGCAGATGCTAAGTGGGTTTGATAGAAAGATGTCTCTGCTGGCAGATACAGGTGTAGATAACGGAGTAGTTGTGCATTTTGATAAGGAAATGGCTTCACTTTCTTCGTATGAATTTATGAGAGATGTGTTGCGTGATCAATTGAATGTGAAGAAACTGGTAATCGGATATGATAACCGTTTCGGACATAACCGTGACGAAGGATTTGATGATTATGTAAGATACGGCAAAGAACTTGGTATTGAAGTTATTCATAATCAGGCTTTCGTGTTGAACGGTGTGAATGTCAGTTCGTCAGTTATACGTTCACTACTTAAAGATGGGTGAAGTTGAAATGGCAGAGATGTTGCCTTGGATATGATTACACGATAGTAGGTAAGGTTGTGGCATGGATATAAGCAAGGACGTAAAATGGGATTTCCTACAGCCAACCTTGATGTTTCTGATTCTCATCAGCTTGTTCCTTCAACCTGGTGTGTATGCAGTAAAAGGTACATATTGATGGAGAAAGATGGAATTGCAGAAATGGAATGATGGAATATCGGCAGACGACCGACTTTCGGTGGCGATAATATTACCTTGGAAATTAATATATTTGATTTTGCGGCTGATATTTACGATAGAATTATGAGTGTGTCGTTTATTCATCGCATACGAGAAGAACGTAAGTTTAACAATGCTATTGAATTGGCCAGGTCAGCTTAAAAGATGATCGCAGACTTGTTGAAGAGCAATTTTTAAAAGAAGATTAATAATATGAAGAAAAACCTTGAATGTAGCACTCGATGCCTTATGGTATCTTGTAGTGTTTTGCCACTTGGTTACAGTTTGGTTCGTAACTCTTGCTGTTAAGATTGGTGATGGCAGGAGTTAAGGGGAGTACTTTTTCATCTTATCAGCCATATTTTGAGCCAATATTGCAATGGCTCACAATAGTGGCATCTATATTGGGGCAGGTGTTGATAACGATTGCTCTGTTTGTATGGCGTTGGTTGGGTTTCTAAAGTCACGCAAAGTATATTCAGTCCTCGCCCGTGGACTACGCTTGTATGGGTTGCAATAGCCAACAATGGGACTGATTACTTCTGCTGCTGGACTTGGAGGAGTTTGATTGAAGGTTAGAGTTGCCAAAACGCTTGAAAAACTTATTCTCTGGAATCATGAAAGAGCCTTTGGGATATGTTTTGCAATCGGAAAATATTGGCCACCTTTGGCTTGAGGAAATCGTGTTCCGTGGAAGCCATTATTACGTCGCTTACTTTCTATATTAGGGAAATCTCTCTCTTTTTTNCTCTGATACTAATCCCAGACGCTTGTTGTCCCTTTGGACCGCTCGGTCTAAACTTAAGATAGCTTCGAAAGACGAATATGCTAAACAGCTTTTGAAACAGAGAACTGTCAAATTCGTTCTTGTGCTGGTTATGTTTTGTTTCGGTCGAAAACTATTGTGTCCTCCAAATAAGAGGAACTGTCGCGGTATGTTGGGAATGCTCCTGGATTAGGTGTTTCCTGTCTTGACTTCACGACCAATTCCTTTTAGCAATCTGCTTGAAGGTCCTCCTTTGTTGCTAAGACGTAAACGTCGAAAAGACTAAAACTTCCCCTTTCGAATATTCACTATAACGGGTTACACGGAACTTTATTGCCTTCTTTTGTCCAATTTCATTTATGAGATGTCCTCGGAGAAGTCCGACATTTTTGGTTTTTAAAGTTCTTTATCTGGTTAATACCTACTATATTTTAATATAGTGTGTCAAATGAACTCGCGATAAACCCTTCCAACGCGCCTGCTGAGATCTCTTCTCTCTTTAGGACTCCCAAAGAAGACAGTACTTTCCTGCAACGACGGCTGAAAACGTGTAATGTTCCCAAACAAAACGAATGGTCGTCCAATCTCCGTGAATTACGTCTGCAATAGACCCGACTACTGAAAGCTGCTCTTCTAATACCAGATACTAAAGTTCATGGACGTTGGACAATTCCGTGCGCACTATTGGTACGTTGTCCATTTGAAATTTTGGAACGACAAGTTCCGACGGCGTCCATCAAACGGTAAGTACGGAAGTGTGAACCGTTACCGGCGCGGTGTCCCAAGGAAAATTACTACTACGGGGTCAAGGACAACACTTGTGTCGCCCTCGTTGTTGTTCCCCACAAAGTCAGCGGTAAAAATTCGCATAAAAACGGCAAAGTAACCTGGTAGTTACGTTGGTTCCGTCGGTACTTTTATGCGGACCAACTCCTGTGGCCGGTCGTAAGTTAAAAACTTCCATCATAATAAAGATACCGAAAGAGATATTTTAGTACAAATTATTTTTGTTAATACTTTTGAACACTTCCCAAAGTTAAGAGAGTTTAAAGAAGTATTGTATGATTGCATCCTTTTCCGGAACGTTTAGTAAATATACTAAACGTCCGAATTAGTAAAAAAATGTGGTCCATAACTTAATATTTTATATTGCGTCTATATATTAAAAGCTAGACGGATATATAGAATAAATCGGAATTAATGAAAAATCAGAATATAAGTTTGACCATTTCCTCGTCCAATTTTTTAATGTATTTGCTCTTATGTTCTATGGTTATGCTAAGAAGTAACAGACAGGCGGTCGTTCCCAACTGAGTTACATCGTAGGAACGCAAGGACCGTAAATTTAATCGGCGTTATGAATTCGTTGCCATAACAAGTGGGTTATCTTATCTAGGTCCTTGTTAATGATAGACACGTTTAAATGGTAGGTCGGTTGTTATCTTGGTTCGTTTACGTCGTACTTGTTAACGGCGATTTAAAACGCAATGTCGTGGTTTGTCGTTGGACGACTATTAGAGAGGTCCTGCACGATGTCTTCCGCCTCTGCACCGTTAAGTGTTATGCGTAGAGCAAGCCTGTAAAGCTGATTCTTCAGCGGCAGTACATCGTTTCGAAAACTGATTTTTTTCATCTGCGCTCTGTTTAAATGACGATTGGATTATTCGAAAGTTACAAGAGAACTCGAAATTATCTCAAATTTAACATTGTTTTATTATTGTTCCGTGTTTACCGTCTATGGCGTTAGACAACGTTATTATAACTTGTTTCACACCTTTGTCTACGGCAGCAAGTGCATTTTCCAATTTTGGCAACATGCCTCCTGCTATAGTTCCATCGGCTACATATTTATTAAAGTCATTGCGTGTGATAACCGGAATCACGCTATCGTCATCATCCGGATTTCTCAATACGCCTTTCTTCTCAAAACAGTATATCAGTGTCACTTCATAAAAGCGTGCAAGTGCTTTGGCTGTTTCGGCAGCAATAGTGTCAGCGTTGGTGTTGAGGATGTTTCCGCATCCATCATGTGTTAACGGAGCCATTACCGGTGTAATACCTTGTTCAAGAATATTTCTTAGTTCGAATCCGTTTACATGATCAACATCACCTGCATATCCGAAATCAAGTCCGTTTCTAACGGGGCGTTTATGGCTTCTTATCACGTCCATGTCAGCACCNGTTAGTCCAAGTGCATTTATGCCGTTTGACTGTAACATTGCAACAACATTCTTGTTTACAAGTCCGCCATATACCATAGTCACAACTTCCAGCATGTCTGCGTCAGTAATACGTCTTCCGTTCAACATCTTGCTTTCAATGCCCAGTGCTTCTGCAACCTTAGTGGCTCTGCGTCCACCGCCATGTACAAGAATNTTNTTNCCTTCAATGGCAGTGAAGTCTTTAAGGAGTTCTGACAACCTCTCTTTGTCTTCCACGATTGCTCCGCCGACTTTTACGACAGTGATTTTTTCTTTCATCTCTTATTCCAAGTATGTATATCCGTATAGTCCAGAACGATAGTTGCTTAAGAATTCCTTACCTTCTTCAAGAGAAATCTTTCCGTTTTTAATACTCTTTGTAACCCATTGCTCTAGTTGTCTTACTAGTTTCTTTGGATTATATTGTACGTAGTCAAGAACNTCTTCAACGGTTTCTCCGTCAAATATCTGGTCTATGTTGTATTTTCCGTCCTTAACAGAGATGTGAGCTGCATTCGTGTCGCCAAACAAGTTGTGCATGTCGCCCAATATCTCTTGATATGCTCCAACGAGGAATACACCTAGATAGTAAGGCTCTTGCTTGTTTAACTGATGTAGTGGTAATACGTGTCCCACATGACCGTTTGTTACGAAGTTAGTTATCTTTCCATCGCTATCGCATGTAATGTCTTGTAGTGTGGCATTACGTGTTGGACGTTCTGTAAGTCTCTGAATTGGCATAATTGGGAATAACTGATCTATAGCCCAACTGTCAGGAAGACTCTGGAATAGAGAGAAGTTACAAAAGTATTTGTCAGCCAACAGCTTATCTAGATTCCGTAATTCGTCTGGCACATGCTTCATATTCTTTGCNAGATTNTTTATCTCNTGACAAACACTCCAGTACATTGCTTCGATTTCAGCGCGCGTCTTTAGGTCAACTATTCCGTGAGAGAATAGCTCAAGAGCTTCTTCGCGAATCTGTTCGGCATCGTGCCAGTCTTCAAGCATAGAGCGTGAATCCAGATTATCCCAAATCTCATACAGGTCTTTAACAAGCTGGTGATCGCTGTCTCCAGGCTCAAACTCCTCTTTCATCTCTGGAAGACTCGCCGTCTCAAGCACGTCGATTACCAAAACTGAGTGATGCGCTGCAAGTGAGCGACCACTTTCTGTAATAATGTTTGGATGATGAATGTTGTTCTTGTCTGATGCGTCAACAAAGGTATATACGCAGTCGTTTACATATTCCTGAATAGAATAGTTAACAGAACTCTCGCTGCTTGATGATCTGGTTCCATCATAGTCAACTCCAAGTCCGCCTCCGCAATCTACAAATTCTACATTGTAACCCATTTTGTGAAGGTTTACGTAGAATTGTGCAGCTTCGCGCAATGCAGTCTGTATACGTCTAATCTTTGTTATCTGACTTCCTATATGGAAATGAATCAAATTCAGACAGTCATGAAGTCCATTTTCATCTAGTTTCTGAAGAGCTTGCAGAAGTTCCGAACTTGTGAGTCCGAATTTAGAAGCATCGCCTCCGCTCTCAGCCCATTTGCCAGAACCTGAAGATGCAAGTTTTATTCTTATTCCAAGATTTGGTTTTACATTCAGTTTCTTCGCAGCTTTTGCTATTAAGTCAAGCTCATTCAGCTTTTCAACAACGATAAAGATACGTTTTCCCATCTTTTGGGCAAGCAGTGCCAGTTCTATATAGCTTTCGTCTTTGTATCCGTTGCAGATGATAAGCGAGTCGCTTTGACATTGCACTGCTATCACCGCATGAAGTTCTGGTTTAGAACCAGCTTCAAGTCCCAGATTGAATTTTCTGCCGTGAGAGATAATCTCCTCAACAACAGGTTGCATCTGGTTTACCTTGATAGGATAGATGATAAAGTTCTCGGCTTTAAAGTCATATTCTTTTTTAGCCTGCTGAAAACAGCTTGACGTTTTTTCAATACGATTGTCGAGGATATCGGGAAAGCGCAGCAGAACCGGTGCTGTTACATCTCTCAATGCCAGTTCATCCATTATGTCACGCAAGTCTATTTCCGTGTTATCTTTACACGGTGTGACATAAACGTCNCCTTTTTCGTTTATACCGAAATATGAGGTACCCCATCCGTTAATGTTATAGAGTTCCTTNGAATCCTCAATAGTCCATTTTTTCATTCTGAAGTTAAAAACATAAATGTAAATAATATNATTGCTTATAAACCGAGCAATTCTCTTAATTTAGTAACAAATATTTTAATTTTTTCGTAATTATCCATGAGGTTTACGTCAAGGGTATACTTTGCCTTACTGTAATGAGGTTTACGTCAAGGGTATACTTTGCCTTATTGTAGAATGGCTCGCGTATCACTAACTGTTCATCGATAAACTCTTTTACCTCTTCAGAGGTCTTGTTTAGTAGCAATGGTCTCACACTCTTTCCCATTTTAAGATGACCATACAATACTTCGGGAGTGGCTTTTAGGTAGACCGTGTCTCCCTGTTGGTTCATGTAGTCGATGTTGTCATAGAAACACGGTGCTCCACCGCCGCAACTGATTATCACATCCTCGAATTCTGCTACCTCATGAAGAAGGTTGTGTTCAATAAGTCTGAACCCTTCTTCTCCTCGTTCGTCAAATATTTCCTTTACCGTTTTTCTCATTCTGCTCTCTATGTACCAGTCTAGGTCATAGAAGGGCATATTGAGTTCTTGTGCTAAAGTTCTGCCGACAGTTGTCTTGCCGGCACCCATATATCCAATTATAATGATTCTTCTCATTTCTTTCTTCTAGCCTTTGGCTCAGGGGCATTCTTTACAATATCCATACACTGCTCAAAAGTAAGTTCTGCTGCCTTGTCATGCAGCGTCTTTGGCATGCGATAGTTCTTTCCATCGTAAGCGATATATGGACCGTATCTGCCGTTGAGCACTTCCATCGCTGCGTCTTGCTCGAATGACTTGATGTGGCGTTGTTTCTCTTGCTCACGTTTTTCATTAATAAGCTGGATGGCTGTCTCTAGTGTTATAGTCATAGGATTCTCAGTCTTTGGCAGAGAAACATATTTCTTGTTGTGCATTATGTATGGTCCGAAACGACCTGCACCAATAACTACGTCTGTGTCTTCAAACTGACCTACTGTGCGTGGAAGTTTAAATAGTTCCAATGCTTCATCAAGGGTAATAGTCTCCATACTCTTGTCTGATGGCAACTGTGAGAATTTTGGTTTCTCTTCATCATCGGCAGAACCAATCTGAACTAAGGGACCAAAACGACCAATCTTAACAAATACTGGTTTGCCGCTCTTTGGATCTATACCAAGTTCGCGTTCTCCAGCTTTATGCTCTGAACGTGCATTTCTAACCTTTTCAACTGTTGGCTCAAACTCCTTGTCGAAGTCTTTCATCATGGTGTTCCATTCTTCCTTACCTTCTGCTATTTGGTCAAACTGCTGTTCAACTTTTGCTGTGAAGTTATAGTCCATGATGTCAGGGAAGTTTTCCATCAGGAAGTCGTTAACAACGATTCCTATATCTGTAGGTAGAAGTTTTCCCTTCTCGTTGCCAGCCATTTCCTTTTTCTGCTTGCTTGTTACCTTTATGCCTTTCAGTGTGTCAATAACGTACTCTCTTTCTTTGCCGCTCTTATCACCTTTCTGAACGTATTCACGTTGCTGTATTGTTGATATTGTTGGTGCGTAAGTAGAAGGACGTCCTATGCCCAATTCCTCAAGCTTGTGTACTAGACTAGCTTCAGTGTATCTGTTTGGACCCATGCTGTAACGCTCTGTTGAAGTTATCTCACGTCTTTGCAGTTCGTCACCCTCTTTCATTGCAGGTAGATTATGGGTAGACTCGTCCTGGTTGTTGTCGTCATCGTCTGTAGACTCACGGTAAACTTTCAAGAAACCGTCAAAAGTAACTACCTCACCGTTAGCAACAAATTTCTCTTTTACTCCGGCTACGTCTATTGTTACTGTTGTCTTGTCTATCTCGGCGTCAGCCATTTGTGATGCAACTGTGCGTTTCCATATAAGTTCATACAGTCTCTTTTCCTGCAATGTACCTTCAATTTCGGTATTGTTCATTTCTGTAGGACGTATAGCCTCATGTGCTTCCTGTGCTCCCTTAGAGTGAGTCTGATATTTGCGAGTCTTGCTGTATTCCTTACCCCACAATTTGATGATCTCGTCTTTGCTGGTATTTATCGCAAGTGATGATAGGTTTACAGAATCAGTACGCATGTATGTGATGCGTCCGTTCTCATATAAGTGCTGTGCCACCATCATTGTCTGACTTACGGTGAATCCCAGTTTTCTTGCTGCTTCCTGCTGCAATGTTGATGTAGTGAAAGGAGGTGCTGGGGTGCGGTGCAAAGGTTTCTTTGCTATAGATGACACTGTGAATTTTGCATCCTTGCATTTCTCAAGGAAAGCCACAGCTTCTTCGTGAGTACTGAATCGTGTGTCCAATTCTGTTTTCACCTCACTGATATTTCCATTAGGATTCGTGATAGTGAGAATTGCATTTATGCGATAGTATGGTTCGCTCTTAAAAGCCTGTATCTCGCGCTC
>JGI20225J20221_1001756_pt1 | contig 19932 bp, 14 predicted proteins | sample BioMet4_FD_20221 | JGI IMG/M metagenome (IMG submission 20221) | reverse complement strand
TGCCCAGTGTCGTATGGGTGGCGCACTGACCTGATTCAGGGACGTGCAACGGATATCATCAGGAACCACTTAACACGGGCTCGGTCTGAACGATTTATGCAATTTCGACGCACAAACCGACAAATTGCCGCAAACTTAAGCAGTTGAACCGTTTTTCCCGAAATAATTTTNANNGCCATGCTCGATTGCGGTTTAATGCGCTCCGTTGCCCGGATAGCTCAGTCGGTAGAGCAGGGGATTGAAAATCCCCGTGTCCTTGGTTCGATTCCGAGTCCGGGCACCACTATTCATAAGGCCTCGCTGCAAAGCGGGGCTTTTTCCTTTCTTGGCTACGGTAGATTTCTGGTCGTTGCAACACGTTATTTGTTTGCTGGATTTCTCGCCATTTTCGCAGATGTTCTTTGTTATTAAAGGCATCCACACCCTCTAGCAAGCCTATCTCTGTCTTCCATGCTACGGTCTTTCTACGGTCAATTACAGTTTCTCTCATTTTCTAGTTGTTCATAATGATGCAAAAGCGCGGGGGAAGAGGGGGAATTGGCATTAAGCCTCAATCTACTGGTCTTCCATAGGATTCTGACACGGGGTATATGGTGGGTAACCCCCCTTCCCCTAACGGGGAAATCTAACAACATACGTCCTCCACTAGTAACATGGGGGTCTTCACTAGACCACCCACCAGAGGCATACACTTCTTTCCCTTTCATTTCTTAACATTATCAGAATTCCCCGACCTCCACGGCATTATGCACTTTATATATGTAGTAATATCACTAACAAGGATTAATTTACACGATAAATCTGATTGTTAATTCTTTGCATAGGATTATATATTTATAGAATATAAAACCGTTAGCCCATTCGGCTGTTGTTTTAAGGCCACCAAACTTAGATTAACATCATATAAATCGGTGTGTATATTATTAATTGAGAATACAAGAATTAAATGTTAAATTAGGCAGTAAAAGTTCTAACTTTTTATAATAATCGGCCCTCATAATTAAATCACTACCTTCAAGTTTTGCGATATTACAACACGTGCCAACAAAGTATGAACCGTTTCCGATCAGTTTATCTTTCCAATGTCTAAATTCTAAAACAACCTCATTATGCTCATTAATAGCTCTTAGTCCATTTTTATAGCTATCAAGCCTTAGCCTAAAGAGTTCTAACAATTCACTATTCAACCATAATACATGTGATGGTTCTAATGAATTCATCTTACCGCACATTCCCTGTACAAATGGAGTGTCATTATAAAAGCTTCCATTCCAGATATGGTATGATGATAGTTTTGAAGGGAGGGGATTTATATCAATTGCATCAGGTAGTAGCCCTTCGAATAGCACTGTTGTTTGTGGTTGCTTCCCATATTCTCTTAGGCTTAATTGTTTTTCAAATCTTGCGATCCTAACAACACCACTCTCATAATGTGGTTCTTTAAACCCCTCAAGAGTTTCAACTGGCGTAGGAATCTTCGGCCTTTGAATCAATGACTTGGAATGAGATATTATTGTTTTGACATCAAGTCGCCCATCATTTTCGAAGCTAAAACCATCAGGTGCATTATCATTTAAATATTTGCACAGCACTTTAAAAAGAGTTTCTTCTACACATATATTAGGAGACAGCAGCCCTTCAGAATTATTTATAAACAGAGAGAAAATTTCATTATCAAATTCAGCACAAAAATTATCTATAATCAGATCAGTTTCAACACCTATTTGCTCAAGATAATCAATGAATTTATTGGATCTAACGAGTCGAAAGAGTTGCTTATCCATTAGATAGCCTCCTTAACAAGCTCATTAAGTAAATTTTTAATATACAAACTATCTACTCTCATAGCTTCCTTCAATTCATTCTGAATATTTAAAAGCAACTCGCTGCCTTCATTCTTTTCTATTACAAGCATTTCCAGCAAGCTACTAATAGTTAGCTCGTTGAATTTTTCAATGTTTATAAAAAACCATCTTAGCGGTTTTACTAATAACTTCTCCCTGTAGGTTAATAGATAATTAATAGCAAAAAGAACTTCTCTTTGAATTTCTGAATCGTTGTTTTTAGTTTTTGCTAATATTAATACAACAGCTAATTCATCATGATTCATCTCAGACATCAAAAAGTTTTCGACATCATCCCATCGAAAATCATTATTGTCTGGCAATCTATTCTCAATGAATTCAAACCCGCGACTATACATATCCAAGACAATATTTTTATCTATTCCTGAATGCTCGAAAGCAATAATAAGATTAGCAGTGGAGTTAGACATATAGCCAATATTTGAGAAAATATGTGCCAACTCTTTAGCTAAAAATATCAGTGCTTTTTCATTATCAATCTCCACTGCTTTTTTTAGTGATTCTTTATGAGTAAACATAGCAAACCAACCGTCCTTGGAATAAAGAAAATTATTGACAAGAAGACTTACTTTACTATCTGTATCCAGGCCCAAATGCATGATCAAACTGTAAAAATACTCATAACGAGTACTACTATCACCAGGGAATTGTTTTCTTATCATTGGAACTAGAAACTCATCAATACATTGAGAACTATCAAATTCGCAAAGATAAAAATATATAGCATTAAAATCCCTAACTGATAAACATTCCTTTTTAACATAAAAACCACATAAATCAGATATGGATAAACCAATGGCAGAGTTTCTAACACAAAGGTTCTCAGACAAAATCATTGAGAGAGTTTGAGTTTTATCTAATTTATTGCTCACATTATTCTGAGGTTTACCTTCAATATTAACGGGAGTCAAACCGAACTCCCTCACAACATCTCCTAACTTAATCAGTGAGTTAGGTTCAATTTTATTATCACTACCATTTAAATCTCTACTTAACAGATTGATAACAAATAACTTAGCCAAATCCTTATCAATATGTCCCACTGATAAAATCACATCCATATATCCATTTATATATTCAACTCTATTATTGGTTGGAGACAATCTATACAAAAATGCAATCAAGATTGGATTTATATTATTACTATTCCTCAATAAATTAATTAACATATAATCCAATTTCCAAAAATATGGGTCGTTAATTAATTCATATGCAAGGTATTTTTTCGCCAGAAGACTATCTATATGCAAAAGTTCACTGAACCATTCTATAGCTAACCACCTTATGCCTTTGCCATCTTCTGTATGCTTCATGACAGCATCACTTAGATATTTCAATTTCTTAACATGTTCTTTAGCAACTTCTATGTCTATTCTATTTATTGAACTTAAGGGTGCTATTAATTCGGAAAGTGTTGTGTCTTTACGAGAAGTATAAGTAGTAATATATTCCATGGCTTTTTTTAATTCTTCTTTGGCTAAGTCCAACTTGTTAGATTTAGCCAGTAATATAGCTTTCTTAAAACAATAATCTGCATATTCGCTATAATCTAATTTATCAGATTCTTCAAATCCAGAATACGCATTGATAATGTAGTCAATATTTTTCTCATTAAGGAAACTGTTCTCAACCATCGATAAGGAAGAGCATGGAATTGAAATTATACTTTTTATAACTAACTCCCAGGAACTTTTAGACTTTATATGCTTAAGTGCAATTTTCAAAGTATGGTTTATTAAAGAAGAGTTATCATATATAAAATCTATAGCTCTAGGCTTACCTTTATATCGCTCAACATCGCTTGATAAAAAAACTATATTTTCAACAAATGCATTTTCTTTCTTTTCGTCCAGAACAGTATGCTCTATGATAAAATTTCGAATAAAAAATTTAATCCAATTATAGAAGAAATTAAACTGTGGTATTGATTTATCGAAATCCACTAAAATGTTTATATCTTTTTCAGCGTACTGAGAAATTGTATCGTAAAAAACATTTAACTTATCACTATCAATGTAGCCATCTACAAAATCAATCGCTAAAAGCGGTAACACTCTGTTTTCAACCGCTGGTTTTTTAGTAAATTTCACTCGCTGTTCTACATTATAACTTTCAAATATACTATTAATTCTTTCAGCTATTTCATCAGTATTCTTTTTAATTGCACTAAACATCGTTAAAACAACATCTATCTTATCATTTTCAATTAGAGCAAAAACAACCTCATCAAATAAACTTTTATTTTCATGTTCCACTACAGATACGAATAACTTTTCCAGATCAGTAGAAAGCAGAATTCGACTATAAACATAATATCTCATATGCTCCTTTCTAATACTCCCTTGAAATAAATCATTTACTTCATCCCATCTTGGTGAATATCCATTTCTCTGTAGAATAACAAAAGCTTTAGCAGTAATTTCATCACTAAAATTTTTATCACCATCAAAAAATAATAGAGAACTTGCTTTCTCCGTACCATATATTAGACAAACAGTCTCAAAATAAATTTCGAAATTCTGAAGGAACTGACTATGCAAATCTTCTGAATTTGTAGCTAATATAGTACGATTTAACTCACTGAGATAAATAAACAAATCCCATTTCTGTAAAACATTAGCGATATGCAGAAACCCCTTATAATTATTTTTTATCGCTGTTTCAGAATGACCTTGATAAAGACTGTTAATTAGAAAATTGTTATCAGCGATGTTTAATGCTTCATTATAATCTTCAGATTTTATTAGATAACTAAGTAGATACCTATAAGATTTAGCATCTTCATAAAACCCCTGATTTTTGAGCCAAGTTCCTATCTGGTAGTTAATTTTTTTCTGACCTGAAGAGGATAGACGCTCTATTATATATCGCCTAAAACTATCATGATATAACTTAATACCTCCTCTAGAACTGTTTGTAGAGATAACGGGGGACAATATCTCAAGATCTTTTTCTAGATAATGGCTGAAAATGAGAATGTTTTCCAATTCTGTCTTAGTAATAGAAAACTCCAAACACCCCAATATATCAGCCGTTAAATTACTCTCTAACTGACTGGAAAGATATTCATAGTAACTTTTTAGATTGTGATCGTATGCAGGCAATATATCTATAATTTCTTCCGAAACACCTTGTTGACCATTAATTACTTTGAGTATATAAGTCGCATACAATGGATTACCTTGACTTTTTATATTTATCAATGAAGACAAATGCACATTATTTATCTTGATATCGTCAACATTATACTTATCCATTAAAAATTTAATTGCTGCTATATTCCATTTTGGTAGTTCTATGCGTTGGTAATCTTGATTGTCTATCAAAGAACAAACTTCATTGACCGGTTGAGATCCAATCAAAATTGAAATATTTGGATGCCCATCAATTTTTGAGATAAAGTCTATTATTCTAGTTCTATCTTCCGATAATGAAGATGATGTATTGATTACTCTTTCTATGTGATCTAAGCCATCGATAATGATCACCAAAGCTTCATCGATATTTGAGAGTAACAAATTTAACTCATCAAGGTTAGACGCAAGCAGTTGTGACTTTTTAGACTGTAATTTAGGGAATAGTTCGATGATATTAGCTATCAGATTCCCGAAGAAAACATCCGACAATACTCTCTTTTCACTAAAATCATCATTTGTACTAGTAAAGCAATAATGCCTAATTGATTTAATATTTTTTTCATCAAGATAATCAATGAAGTTTGTCAACAACCATGATTTTCCAGAACCAGGCTCCCCGAGCAAAATACTTTTTTTATTTTCAATTGTTTTTATAAGAAGCTCGTCATGAGCCTGCTTAAAAATAATATTTTTATTTGGATTTATCTCAAACCTTTGATCTATTTTACCGAAATTCGTTCTTACCCTTAGATCATTAAAAATATATCTAGCCGAAACTTCACGAGTTCCACTTCTATAAGAACCTGCTAATTTTGCAAGTCTAACTAAAAAATCATCAATATATATATCATCATTTGGATACTGACCGATTCCAATTCTTTCTGCTTGCTCGATTAATATTCGTTCCAATCCACCGGGTTTATCAAATTTCAAACTTGCCTTTGGTAGGCTTACTTCTATTAACAGTTCGTTACAGAATTGATTGAAAATATCTCTTTTAAGGTTATTTTCTTTTATATATTTTTTAAAGCTATCCCATCTATTAAAGTTTTCAGAGTTTGCCTCCCATAGTTTATCAAGATTAATTTTGTACACTTTTGTTGGATAGTTCTCAAAAGATGAATTATCTTTTTGCTGGGTTAATACCCGTGTAATATCATCTGACACCGGTTCATCCCATGCTAAACATAGCCGAAATTCTGTTTCCGCAGTTCTGAGATCAACCCATGTTTCAAATAATTTATAAATAGCCAAGCCATAGCCATTATCATTTGCCAAGTCAGATTTTTCTAAGACCTTAGAGATGGAATCATTACTATATTTTATTTGCTTTCGCTGTATTCTTGAGCCATTAACGATAACCAAATCATCAAATCTGTCTGGCACATTATCAGATGTGTTTTTCTTGTCGATGGAAAAAATGCTATCCCAGTTTCCATCTAAAACCTCCTTTAAAATAAAGTAACTGGTTAGTAAATCTTGATAGTCGTATCCTTCATGGGCATTATTCAGACTCAAAATAATTGTCCTTATAGCGAAAATTAACTTAATAGATTTTTGCGAGTGAGGGATTAAGCAACGCTACCGCCCTCAGGGCGCAGTCCTGATCAATTTTGATTATATCTGGATGTTACCTAATCCTTACATTTATACAAGTTATCAATGAGATAAATGTAAATGCAGACTGTTAAACCTGCATGTAATTATCCCCACCTGAAACATATATTATTGCTGTGAACATCACTCGTAGCGGTGCTTTTCCCTTAAGACCAGAAGCAGACCGTAACACCTGCTCATGCAACATTTATCTTCTTCATTCATCTCATATGACACCAGCATTCTCTTTGCCGCGCCAGAAAATCAACTTAGCCATTAAGGGTACCGTGCCGGGGATGGGTCAACCCTGACGTTCTTTACACCAGTCACAGGAGGTAATATGTCCAGCCCGAAACGCTTCCGTTTTACTAATCAGCTCATTAAATCCCTGCCCCCTAACACATCAGATTCACGCAGCACCGATGCCGAATACAGCGATACCGAGATTTCTGGCCTGAAGTGTCTGGTCAGCAAAGGCGAAGGACGTAAAAAATTTTTGCTCCGCTACCTCTATCATGGACGAAAACGCGCCATAGCTATTGGTCACTGGCCTGAGGTGGATGTCACCTTAGCCCGTAAGATTTCCATGGAGCATAAACGCTCGCTTGCCACCGGGACTGACCCTAAGCAGGAACGTGAAAACAAGAGACATGAGATGACATTTGATGAACTCTTTAACCAGCATTATCTGGTTTGGGCAAAATCCGCGAAACGTAGTTGGGGCAAGGATGTTCAGCGCTACCGGGATCATATCCGCCCCGCCATTGGTCAGATGCTGCTGAGCGATATCACACCCAGCGCCGTTCTTCGGCTTCAGCAAACGCTAAGTATGTCACTGTCAGCAGCCACCTGTAACCGTGTCATCGTACTCATTAAAGCGGTGTTTACCTGGGCCGGGAGACAAAGCCTTACCTCTGTTCATCCGGCAAGGGTGGTACAGCTTCTCAGGGAAAACAACGCCCGGCAACGCTATTTCACCGAGGACGAAATTCGTCGTATTTTCCTCTCCGCCGATAAAGATATCAGCACCGTCGCTGCCCGCTATGTCAAACTGTTGCTGCTCACCGGGCTTCGGCGCGATGAACTACGTCTGGCAAAGTGGGAACACCTTGACCCGGTAAAACGCACCTTATGGCTACCCCAAACCAAGAATGGCTATGGGCGGATTGTTCATCTTAACTCACTGGCACTGGACGTTATCAGAACACTGCCAACGCAGCGGGGAAATCCATGGTTGTTTATCGGCAAAAAGCAGGGAATGCCGCTGAATAATCCGGTTAAAGCCTTTCAACGGATCGTTCGTCGGGCGGGCATTTTTGACAAAGAGGTGTGTATTCATACCTGTCGCCATTCGGTTGCCGCACTGATCGTTTCCTACGGTGGAACACTGTATGACGTTCAGTCTCAGCTGGGGCATCGCAGCAGTCAGTCATCACAACGGTATGCGCATCTTCATCCTCAGCGCTTACAGAACACCAGCCAGCTACTGGCGGAAAGGATAACAGCTCAGCTACCGTCCTTGCGATAACAGAGAAGCAGAGGCAAATGCCCCTGCTTTTTTTGCATACCATCAGAACTCGGCTGAAATATTACAGTGGAGAAACGATCGTTTTATCTGGTAGAAAACGCCTTCAACATCACTGTTCTGAACACGTTTTTTGTAATGCCCTTTACTTTCCGGCTCAAGATAATTTTTGGCAGAAAGGAGCTTAGCTACCTCTGCGGATTTACGGTTATGTCGCCTGCACCAGTCGTCAAATACAGGCGCAAAAATCATCAAATCCTGAGTTTTAGGATGTGTATACCCCCAGTGATTGCTGGGTATATAGGCCTCTTTATCCTGTAGCGGTACAAAATGCGCGGCCTGTCGTTTGATAAGTTCCAGTTGAATGGCGCTTAATGCTTCTTTAACCGGGTTGTACTGGTTCAGTCCATCATCCAGCCAGCGGCGAACCGCGCTCATCACCGAATCGTTAATCATTTGCGGTTCAAATGGCAGGATGCCCTACTCCGCAGCCATACCGCCAGCAACAAGGCAAATAGCAAAGCGTTTTAACGCCCGGTGCTGAATATCGGAAAGAACATATCCGTCTGACTGCAGATCCTCCGCGAGCATCTTGCAACATTCTTCTGTCGTCTCCTTTATCTGTTCGGATAATTCACTGTATGACATCAAGCTACCATCATCATTCTGCTGCGACAAAAAGCAGGCAATAAAGGCTTTTCCAGCCGTGCCATACTGTTCCGCCAGTTCAGCTTTGAGGATATCAGCGCGGCGACGTACCTCTCCGACGGGTTCACCTTCTTTTGCAGCGTCTTCCGGCAGAATATTCAGGCTGATAGCCCGATGTTCCTGCCCTCCCTGAAGCTGTTCATTGCGGGAAGCTAGCTTTTCCGGTATAGACATTTCGCCGGAGGACAGAATGAACGTCTTCCACAATACGGGTTTTCTTCCTGTGAGCGACTTATCCAGGCGATTTTTTGAGCGACCCGAGGTCATGTTATACAACAATGATGAGAATTTTCGATCACTGTAAGCGCCCATTTCATCAATACAGGCAACTAACCCGGAAAACTCGCTGAGGTTGATTTCGAGTGCATTATCTGTTGTATTCCATCGCAGAATAGCGACGTCCGGATGACTACCGGGCTCACCGCCATGGGCATGTACAGACATTCCCACCTGAAGAACTACCGTTTTCCCTGTTGTGGAACCACCATAAAAATGAAACAACGCCACATCCATCCCGGCCATCCCAAGTAGCATTGAAGCAAACGAGCTGCTGAGCGCAAACAACTGGGGCCATCCGTAAACATTCTCTTCAATAAGCGTTTTCCATTCTGCTAACGACCCTGACATGCGAATGCCTGAAAAAACCGATTTATGAGGAACAAGGTAATCAAAACCGGAGATCCCCCTGGCAACCGGCATATCACCATGCAAAAAGGCAGCTTCTCCTTCGACCATACCCATAGACTCTGCCACCAGATACATTGGCAGCGCCATTTTCATGCACGCATGAATGAATTTCTCAAAGTAAGCCCTTGCATGGACAGATGTCGTCACACCAAATCCTCTGGACGCAAGAGCAGCAATGACCTGTTCCGGGTTTCTTGCCAGCTCGTCCAGTGATACCGACACCACGACCTTTTGCCCGATGTAATTAATGGTCATCAGATCAACGCTCATGTTGTGCTGTTTGTTTTTAGAGCAGCATCTGGCACATGGGATGATGGGAGTGGAACTGATATGTACAACCTTTTTCCCTCTGGCGAAAAAGCTACCCGAGCTCCCGTTATAGTAGCCCGTAGGAAGTCCCGCTGTACTTCCGTTCTGCGACGGTTCATCTTCATCCAGTTCAATCTCTATTGCATCGTCAAGAATTTCTGCCGCACGCGCTTCATTAAGCGACTTTTGCGTAAGGAACTGACTAAGTGACAGATCAATATCAGTATCAATATCATCTGCCAGATTGGTTAATTTATCGCCACTCATGACTGTCTCCTTAAATTCAATATGAACAGCAGGCGTAAGCCAGAACGCACCAACCTGCTGTGATGGTTCTGTTTACGAATTAACAACGCCCATTGCCTGATTGACAGCAGCGTGATATCGCTCCGGACTGGAATGCACATAGATCTCAGTGACTTTAATCGTACTGTGGCCCAGCAGTTCCTTGACCATGTGGATATCCGCGCCACTTTCGACAAGGATTGTCGCAAAAGAGTGGCGTAACTCATGGATGGTATAAGGCGGGATACCCGCTGTTTCACAGAGTGTTTTTTGCAGACGGCGGGGTTCTGCAACCGGATTATCCGTGTTTTGTCCAGGAAAAACCCAGCCGCTATCCCCCAGGAACTGACGCGCTTCGGTCAGCAGCACAAAGGCTTTATCACACACCGGAACATGACGCTGCCTGCCGTTCTTGGTCTGTCTCAGCGTAATGACCTTACGTGACCATTCCACATCCTCCAGACGAAGGTGACGAGTTTCCCCCAGACGAAGCCCGGTTAAGCCCAGAAACATCAGCAGCATGACCGCTGCACTATCGGGTTCTTTGTGGTGTTTTTGCTCGCAGGCCTTAAACCAGCGCTGAAATTCCTCATGGCTCATAGCCCTGCGACGGGACGTGGTTTCCGGCAACATCCGGATAAACTCAGTGGGTAACATCGTAACTAGCTTCATTCTGCGACCATATGTGCTGCCGCTCTCCCGTTCGTTCACCCAAATGCTTCTGGATATCGTCGCGCAAAAACCGTCCCATCGTCACCCTATCACCGGATTAACCATAAACTTTCGTGCCCCTGAATACTCACCGGAAAAGGGCGGTTGGCATCCGGTCGAAATACGCCTCATTCCTGCCGGAGAAGACTGGCAGCTCGATTACGTCACCGATTTTCACTATGCAGGACATCCATGGCCTGAGCTTGAAAAAGATGTCGATGTTAGCTGGACACAGCAATACACGTGGCTTTCCCGCTTTGGCGATATCTCTCATGTCGACGCCCGTGAGTTCTGGTCGCTATGGGAAAGTAACTTTATGGCTTACCGCGATATGGGGGTTTTCACGGTCCGTACGTTGTGGGAAAGCTGAGTATTCACCCGGTTTCCCACGCATCCCCCCCTCTCCCCCGTAGTAAGGAACTGAATGTTATGTACCGGCTTCTGCTGCTGAACTTCGTGGATTCATTTATCGATAACTGCATTCTGTCCTGCGTCGATGAACCGGCTTACGGCGGTATCGTGCAGTGCGAACTGCTTTTTGGCCTTGCCGCACACAGCGGTATCTATGTGGGTAACGGCGATATTGTTCATCTTGATGGAGATGGAACCGTTATCAAAAGTAAGGCCAAAGGGTTTCTTGACCGGCTCGATGGCTGGAACTCCGCTATCTCGGTGTATACCGATTGTATGGATTTAACGCCACAGGGTTGTACGCAGGCCGCTGAACGGGCAAAGGCGGCAGTGGGTCAGCGCTATCCCTACAGCCTGCTCGACTTTAACTGCCACCGGTTTACTGCACGCTGCGTTACAGGCAACTCATGCCCTGATATATGGCTTGCCAGGCACCTCGATAGATTTCAGAAAGGGGACCGATGGCGCGTATGGCAACGATGAACGTTAATCGTCGCAGGCAACACGCTACCGGACAGGGAGAACGGCTTATCCGGCTGACCATGGCCCTGTTTAACGGTCAGACAATATCTGTACGCTATATCACCCGACGGTTTGACGTCTCTCCCCGTACGGCAAGACGGGACCTCACCTGTCTGGCCTTTGTGCTGGAATCCGCTGGCCCTCACCGCTGGCGACTGGCTCCCTCGCTGAAACCCTGACTTTTTTCTCTGCCGGACATCTCCTGACCACCCCGTGTGGCAGGCTGTCTCCGCTTTTTAATCCATAAGGGAACATGATGAAAATTCTTAAACTGTTAACCGCAACCATTCTGCTTTCCGCCTTCAGCCACAGTGCGTTTGCCAACGAGCAGGCTGACGCTCAGATGATTACCAACTCGACCTTCTGCGCGATGTACTCCACCCGCCTGACCCAGACCAGTGACAGCGGCCTTCAGGTAAAAGGCGTTAATCTCAATGCCCGCTTCAACGGACCGGTATTCAACCGGGTACTTCAGGTGATGAACAAAACCTATGGCAGAACCTGGCTCGAATCAAATGCCCGTAACGGCAGCATGACCGCCATGCAGCTTTCGCAGTCGGAGCTGCTCTATAACCCGGAATATGCCCGGCAGTGCGATGCCTTTGCGGATAAAGTGGAAAAGGAATGGCGCGGAAAGTAATCCCGACGAGTTATACCTCCATCCGGTGAACAGAAACCTGCTTTCGGGCAGGTTTTTTTTACTTATTTGTTTTTCAGGCGGACAAACCCTGTCCGGGGGCTTCCTTAAACTGTCAGGTCCAATATCTGCAATGAGGTGAAATATGGCTACCTACCGACACGACCCCGACCTTGAGTTTCTGCGCCACTGCCATCGTGACGATCTGGATTTACTGGTTTCTGTGCTGATTTGCGATCCAAAAGACGGACTGGCACGTATCACGGAAACGCTGACTTACGATCCTCAGTATAAAAAACACAAGCCCAACCATCCGCGCTACTGGGATGCCATTGCCGCCGAAGTTCAGACATTTGGGGCGAACAGCTTCGCCACGCTACTCCGCTGGGGTAAAGGAGTGCTGTATCGGGAAATTCTTACCGATGCCTGCGATAAAATGAAGGTGAACTACAACAGCAAATCCAGCGTCGAGACGATTGAAATGAATCTGCTCATGAAGATCCTGGAGAAATGCCTTGAGAAGATGACGCCTGACCAGTTAAAGACCGTGGCGGAAGAGTTGCAGACGGGCTACAGCAATCCCACGCCGGAGCTGCTGACCATGGCAATCCAGGCGGGAATAAAAACATCCGGGTTTGCGGCCTATCAGATGGCACTTGTTGTGACGAATGGCGTGGCGAAAGCCCTGTTAGGCAGAGGGCTGACCATTGCAGGAAATGCCATGCTGACACGTACCATGGGCGCTTTTGCAGGTCCCGTGGGCTGGGTGCTAAGTTCTCTCTGGCTGCTGATAGATTTAGCCGGTCCCGCATACCGGGTGACGCTACCATCCTGTATTTTTATTGCCTACATGCGCCAGAAGCATCTTTATTCACCTGAGAATACTGACGCTTAGCACTTACATTTAAGATTTTCAGGCTTTAAAAAACTCCAGAGGGCGGACAAATCCTGTCCGCTACTGCTGGCATCATTTCCGGGCAAAATTCGGGAACGATGTATGACGCTGATAACACAAGAAAACGAACATGACAGACTGGCAACCCGCCTTTCCATCATCCTGAGCCGTTTGTTTCAGGGTGAAAAGTTGCATATCGGGACGCTGGCAGAAGAATTCGGGGTGACAACGCGAACGCTGCGGAGGGATTTCAATGTCCGCCTCACGTATCTTGATATTGAACATGCAAACGGCGTGTATCAGCTCGCCTCACATTACTTTCGTAGCCGCACGGAACGGGATATGAAAATACTGGCGAGACTACTGCATCTCGACCGTCTGTTACCCGCGATAGATGCCAAACTGCTGAGCCTTCTGCTTGACGGGGAGCACCCTTCACCCTACAGGATTATGCTTCCGGAACCACGCCAGAAACCCACGCTGTTCGGTGATTTCAGCAGACTAACGCTCGCTATACTTAACCAGACCAAGGTGCGTATCAGAACCGACGAAAACGTCAGCCATACCGTTCATCCCTATCGTCTGCTTTGCAGCCATGCGGAGTGGTTTCTTGCCGGATGTACTTTATCGGGTGTGTTCGTTATCTCCCTGTCCCGAATCAGGCTGGTTGAGGTGTTACCGGATACGACGTTTGAGATCGATAGTGCGCTTATTTCGCTGATTGAACAATCTGACTTTATGGAAGCGTTACCCCATATGAACATTATCCATCAGATAATGGATTACGGGACAAAACAAGCGAATAATCGCAATTAAAATCACAACATATTATTAGTGATGATTAAATCACATTAACATGAAAGTGAGAAAATTATGATTATCGATAGAGAATACGCACTTGTAGATGCAACAGCAAGACTTAACACTGACCTGCGAGACTATGAAAGAGAAATAAACAGAGCCGCCAATGTAACATTCGGCAATGATCTGACTGACATAATCGTATATCAGTTCAGTTTTAACATCAGTGTCAAAACAGATGGTGAGAAGATAAAGCACGGTCTTCTTGTTAATTTCGGGAAAAACATAGCAAGACAGGTTTCATCTCTTTGTGCATCCGCAATGCGATTCTATCCGAATGAAAAACACAAGCCTAGCCGTCAGCTTTTCAGATGCATAAACATAAGTACAGAAAAAAATATGTAACAAACATAAAATGATGTATATGCCGCAATCAGTATAATTAAAGCTAATTGCGGCAATAATTACTACTGAGTCACCCCACCTTTATAGCCATTTTTAAGAAGATTAATATCGTCCTCAAATTGTCTGTCCACATAGCGCTTTTTATTTACTAACTGGCCTCTTTCATCTCTAGGCTTTCCTTTATCGCCTCTAAATGATAACCAGTTGAAACTAGTTGTCACAGCAAAAACATCATCACATACCAGAGATTTTCTATGAGTATTACCCACATATACAAAATTGAAGTTATTATATTTTCTATCAAGCCTGTCCAATTCACTTTTCGCTTGATTCGTTATGGGTAACTTTTGATCTTTTTTGTTTCCACCACGTCCATTTTCATCTATACCGTATCCAATATATACATCAACACCTCTTCGTAATGCTTCCTCAAGCAATCGGATAAACTCAGAATCAACTACTTGATGCCTTATCCAAGGTGAAATAATCAGTAATCTATCATTAGAGGTTTGTAGGGCTCTTTTCAAAAGCCCGGGATGTTCATGGCACAAAACAGACTGAATTGTATCAGCATCACTGCTTTTAGAATCAAGAACATCTTCTAAGCAATCATTTTCAGAAGAAGCAGAATCGATACAAGATAAATCCATGGGATATACAGGTGAAGAACCAGATAAAAACTCCGCACCAATAAGTGCTGGCCCTCCCAACTCTCTAAATATACTTTCATGTTGGATAGATGCGCCTTCTTCATTCCAAAATGAAACATCTATCTCGCTTCGTTTTGATGAATTTCGATAAAAAATTGCCACATAAGGGAGATATCTTATCTCGCGCCTTTCTATAACTTTAATTGCGAGCAGTTCCTGATTATCATCTTCAGTAGTTCTATTCCTACTAATTAAACGGTCAAATTCATCGAGAGGTATATCCTCAATTTCAGGACGCTTAGTACTACAATTAGGTATTTCTTGAAAACCGAACTCCCTCATTTCACTTGGTTTGTATAGGAAATCTGGATTAATTAACATCAATCTTTTAGTCAGTGCATCCATACAAACTTTTACAACTCTTTCTACCGGACGTACAACTAAACACTCTTGTAATACAGTATGTCCTTTGGTAGTAAGGGTTATTCTGGCGACTTTATCACTAATACTCCTAGAATAATTTATTAATTCATCTTTATTTAGGTTAGCAAAAACGCTTTTTATTACCGAACTCGGTAACCCCAAGAAAGCATAAATATCCTCAGGTGAAGAAAGCCCTGCTTTAATAGCTCTTAGAATAGCTTCATCTATTGGGCCAATAGTCTTTTTATCTAATACTAATATTTTAATTGTTAGAACATAAACCGGTATTCCGGCTTCCTTAAAATATGATATTTCATACCCTGATCTTGCTTTTGAGGCATCATTAAGAATATTTTCTAAATTCATTGCTGTATCTCCTCAAGAGTACAAGATGAACTGTTTGATGTTATATAACCTAGAACATCTCTAAGTGGATTTTTTTGACCACCAATGTTTTGGCAGTACAAATGGTCCCCAACAATAATCAATAATTCTTTTCCGCGAGAAAGAGCAACGTTGATTCGCTCCATTTCACTTAAAAAACCAAGTGTTTTTTCTTCAGATCTTGTAACGGAAAAAATCACAATGTCTGCTTCACGCCCTTGAAAGGCATCAACTACGTTAATGAAAACCTCAGAAAAACTATTCCAGTTGTGGCGTTTTGTTTCAACAGCTGTTTGCAACCTTTCTCTCTGCTCACTATATCCTGTCAGGATAGCAACGCTTGATATCTGGTTTTTGAACTTACCTTTCTGGACATAAAAATTGATTCTGTCCAATAACTTTACTATATATTTAACCTCTGTATCATTATAATAAGTTTTCCCTATTTTTTTTGATTCGTGTTCAGCCGCCCGACTAGTTGAATACCATACAACTGGATTAGGCAAAATATTTTTTAAATGTGGCGCGGGCTCGCGTTCTACACTAAATAATTTATTTGGATAGAAACACTCAGCAACTAAATCTCCAATCTGAGGCAGCATTCTGTGTTGTGTTGTTAATGCCTTACATAACTGTGATGGTAAATTATCACTTAAATGTTTAAAGAGAGTTTCTTTTTGAGACTCACTATTCAGATTATATTTTTTTAAAAGTCCAGATTTTTTTAACTCAGGATCCTGAAAGGGAGACAATTGCTTATTATCACCTACAAGTATTGTCCTTCTTGCTCTGGACATCGGAACCAAAACCTGGGTAGGTGTTGCAATAGAAGCTTCATCAACTATACATAAATCATAAATAATTTCATTACGCCCAGGGATACTTCCGACCCCAAGACATGTCCCTGCAACTATCTGAGAGGACGCGATTACAGCAGATCTAAACTCTCTACTACGACCTAATCTGGCTTCCCAGTCAGCATGTGTTAGTAAAATTTCTTTTAGTTGCTTTGCTAATGTTGTATTAACAGAGAATGCTTCTGCCCAACCTCTAAGATCTTCAACAGAACATTTAGAAAACTCTTCAAGCTCGTCTTCAGAATCAACATATTCTTTTAAATTAAGAAAAGAAATTTTCAGCTCTTTAGATAATTCCCCACGCTCTTTACTCAGTTCTTGATATACCTCATCGAACTCCTCACGCGCGGTGATATCAAGCTTATTACGGTATTCATCAGAAACCTTCTCTGATAATTCCATTAACTTATTAACGACTATTTCCAATCGCTGCTTTAAACCAGCGAACCTTTCAAGAGCCATTGCCCTCTGAATTTCTTTAACATTAATATTATTCAAATCAGCCCAGCGCTCAATAAAAGCTCGCCCCGAAGAAAGCGCTGCCTTTCTCATCTCAGGCAATTTAGCATCTAGCAGATATTTTTTTGTACTATCTGATATTCTTGGATCTGAATCGTTCCCTATACGCACTGCATTTAAACCACCATTTGCACTTTTCATGATACGCTCTAGTGAGTTATCTAATGCAACATGAGTTTGAGAGGTTAACAAAACCCGCGCATGCGGATTTGATATAAAAGTTTGCAAAACCAATTCTGTAATAAATGTAGTCTTCCCTGTCCCTGGTGGTCCTTCTACGATCATTAATTCGGGCCCTGACAATGCTGTTAATACAGCATCCTTTTTATCTTCATCAATTTCTTTTTGTATAAATTCGACTTCTTTTATTTCTGGTACAATAACATCATTTGGATTAACAATATTCTTTCTTAAATTAGGATTAACAGATCGATCATATCTTACTGCATCAAGAGCTAATCGCTGTCGATCCAATGACAGATCCGTTTTTTTAGTATCCGTTTCAACTATACCTTCCTCTAATATAGAGGACGAGGATATTCTATTTGTATCACTCGGTCGAATTAATATTTCTTTATCAGAAGCAGAAACAACTGTTCCACAAAAATGTCCTGAGCGTTTAGCATCAATAATAATATCTTGATGTAGTAATGCTGTTGCACCAGAGTTTTTCTTTGGCGTGAGTTTAAGTAATTCTCCGGAAACAGAAAAATCTGTATAATGAACTCTAATTTTACGACTTTTTTCAAGATCCCCCATAGCATTTAAAAGATTTAGCCAGTTCTTAAAGATCAACTGTTCCTTCTCTTGCAATTTTAATATTTTTTGTTCGCTATCGAATTTTAAAAGGCTTTCCCTAATAGAAATAATGGCATCGCCTGAAGACTCATTAGAAGCCCCAAAAAATGCAAATTTTGCATTAATCGAAGAAGCTTTTTGTCTACACCACTCCAATTCAGATGAAGTAAAGGAAAGAGCATCAACCAATTTCAATCTTGTACCATCTTCATCAGGAACCAGCGTATACCTATACTTGACCCCATATATTTTTATAGCCCAAGAGGTATATTGAGGCGATGCAGGTATATTTTCTCCAATTGGATTGGATAGATCTTTTTCTAAAAAGCCGTGAATTGCTCCGCCAGTTATACCTAAGTCTGACTCAATAACGCTCAAAACCTTATTAGTTGCTATCAATAATATAATTGGTTCTAATTCTTTTCGCAGTGGTAGCAATGCCTTTTCTAAAGCCGCTTGTAACATTACAGCATTTTGAGGACGTAAATCCGGTTCGTCAATGATAAGGCAACTTCTCAAAACCCTCTTTATCGATTCATCTATTGATAGTTTTTCCAATCCAGACATCACCTCTTCATAGGTTGAAGGGTTCGATCCTGTCATCAAATAAATTGTCAGAACTGCAAATCCAAAAACATCTCTGCTATAACTATAACTACCATCATCCATTTCTGGTGGCGCAAAAGGAAGTGAAGCATATTGCGCTAATGTAACGCCAGGCATGAGAAAATTTCTGATTTTTGAAATTCCAAAATCACAAACTTTTATCTTTCCATCATTACTTATAAGTATATTGGTAGGTTTTATATCTCTGTGTGCAGTTGAATGCGAATGCGCAAATGATAAGGCATCAAGAATAGGCCTACCGATAATATTAAAAAAATCGTCCCAACTTGAGAACTTATGGTTTTCACAGTACTGTAGCAGATTCTTTTCTACCCACTCGATTACAATAAAATAATCACCAGAGTCTTCATCACAACCAGAGTCAAGGATCTGTACAATGTTCTGATGCTGGAGATCCGCTAATGCCGTAACTTCTCGATGAAAAGACTCATAGATTATCTCATCAACCATTTTTCCTGTGTTCAATATTTTAACAGCAACTGTATTTCCGGTATCAGTATCAGTAGCTTTGTAAATGGAGGCCCATCCTCCATTGATCGGCGTTCCTCGAGTTACATATCGCCCATCGGAAAGAATACGCTTAGCCTCTCGCTTAAGACTCAAAGTTTTATTTTGATTTGTCATAAATATAGTTTACACCATTTTGATTTCATTGATTATAGTAACCATTGGTTACTATATACTTTCCATATGAATCATCACGAACATTTCTTTTTATACTTACTCACATCTGCTTAAGCTACAACTACTGGGATAGTATTCCAATGATATATAGCAATATGAGTTTAAGTTCACAGGTAGAAATCTGGTAGGGAATAACAGGTCAATTTTCAACCTAATCTGTTGAGTTAGTTGTTCAAATCTCAATGGTTTTTAATCAGAGAAGCGCACATTCCCCTAGCTGTTAGTATCACCTCTAAAAGTTTAAAGGGATTGAAAATCCCCGTGTCCTTGGTTCGATTCCGAGTCCGGGCACCACTATTTAAAGAACCCGCCCAAAAGGCGGGTTTTTGCTTTCTGAGCCAACAACTTGTTGGCTTACCAGTAGTTACCGCCCTTATCTCTCCTCCAGGTCCGCTTCCCGTTGTACAAAATGAGCAGCCCAGAACCGACTACATCCGTAAAGCAGTTCATCAGAAGCGACGTTCACAGAAGAGACAGCGTAACTCAGGCCTGAAAT
>JGI20225J20221_1000259_pt2 | contig 19954 bp, 19 predicted proteins | sample BioMet4_FD_20221 | JGI IMG/M metagenome (IMG submission 20221) | reverse complement strand
CAAGCAATACCAGCGGATGCTGAAAGCAAAGGGTATCCGGCAGAGCATGAGCCGCAAGGGAAACTGTCTGGACAACGCCGTGATTGAAAACTTCTTCGGCCTGCTGAAAAGCGAGCTGCTGTATTTGCAGGAATTTAAGTCGATGGAGCATTTCAGAAAAGAGCTTGTAGACTATCTCGATTACTACAACAACCGCCGAAGCAAGGCAAAGCTAAAGGGCTTGCCGCCTGCAATTCACAGACAACAAGCCCTCTCGGTTGCTTGATTTAAAATATTTGTCTAACTTTTTGGGGTCACTTCAAAAGGGAGCTTTTTTATATAGAAAGGTCTGAATCAGAGACCCAGCTTTGCCCGCAGCACCGCGATCATTTCCTGGTATTCTGAATCGCTCAGGAGTACCGGCTCCGGATTGGTGATGGCGAATGCGCCGCCAAATTCAAACCCACCCTCATATTTCGGGACAATATGGAAATGCAGATGGGGATTGGTGTCTCCAAAGGAGCCGAGGTTGATCTTGGTGCAGCCCCACAGTTCCTTGACCGCCCCGGAAGCGCGGGCCAAATCCTCGGCAAAGTCCTTCAGTTCCTGCGGTTCGCACTCGCACAGCTCCTTCTTATGGTCCTTCAGAGCCAGCGCGCAGCGGCCCTTGTGGGCCTGGTCCTTAAACAGATACAGGACGCCGGCCTTCATTTCGCCGACCTTGAACATGATGTTCTCCCGCCCCTCGTGGTGCTCGTCACAGTAAAAACAGCCCATATTGATTTCCTCACATTCTTTTGGTTTGCGGATATCCGCATGCTCTTCTCAAGATACCGCGCCGAAGGCTTCACGTCAAGCCCGAAAAGCGCCATCTTTTCAGCTTCGCTTGGCTTCCTTGTTCCGGTACATCTGCCGGTCGGCTTCCGTAAGGAAGTTTTGCAGGTTGCCGCCCCAGTCCTGCCAGCGGGAATAACCCGCACTGAACGACAGGAGATACGTCTCTTTGACCGTCTCCGCTCCCGACTGAAGCTTGTCCATCAGCGCATGGACCTCGTGCTCTTCCGCCCGCTCGATCACCGCCACAAATTCGTCGCCGCCGTAACGGGCCAGAAAATCGTCCGTGCGGCAGGCGGCGCGGATGCACCCGGTCGCCTGAATCAGTGCTTCGTCGCCCACAGGATGGCCGAATCGGTCGTTAATCTGCTTGAAGTTGTCGATGTCCAGCATGACAAGATACAGTTCCCGCCCCGATGAGCGATGCTGGCTTTTCCATCGCAGGTAGGGCTGAAGCTGTCCGCGGTTAAACAGACCCGTCAATGTGTCCGTCGTAATCTGGGCATTTTGAATATTGATGAACACGATCAGCAGAGAAAGCATGGTACTGACCCAGACAACGGAGGTGCCGGGCAGCAGCACCTGCAGAATACTGCCGATGAACGGTGGAATGGGAAGCAGCAGCAGTGTTGCATGAAGCCGGTCGGATCGTTTTCCGCCGTGTCTGCGGTACTGCACCACCTCCAGCATTCCCCAGAGCATCACCAGATAGGATATGACGACACACAGAAGAAACCAGGGGCCGCGCTGGTAATGATTTCCTTCATCCAGCCAGAACAGCACCGGGCGAAACACACTGGACACGACCAGCAGCAGATTAGTCAGTGCAAGCGCAAAGCAGATTTTCCCGTGGCGCTCCCGAAGTTTCTGCGGAACCTTCAGCTTGCTGTCACAGTAGAGTAAATACAGAAGTCCCATCACCGGATCAAGGGCATAAAAGCCAACGCAGGCAGAACGATTCAGCAGAACGGCCCAGAGGGCGGTGTGTCCATCCAGCAGGGTAATGGTCGAGTCAAGCAGAAGGCTTAATATATTGGTCACCAGCATCAGCTCAAAGATTTTCTGATCGCCCAGAAACCGGTCCGCCTTTTTGCGGTGGAACTCCAATAGGAGAACGAGCAGGATGATGATCGTAACCGCATTGATTTCAAAGTACAGAATGTGCGCCATGGCAGATCTCCTCATCAGCAGTATGGCGCTCCGCCGAATCGGAAGCCGTCTGCAGAATTCCGTTGAATGGCCATCTTCAAAAAGCTCTCAGAGCATGGGGCACCCCGATGCTGTCATCATGTAAGATGTCTGAAAACGTGTAGAATGATTTTCCGGCCGCTGTGGTATCATAGCTGCAATCAGCTATGATATGTGCATCCGCGCACTCTGTGCGCGGATGCTGAAATGCAAGGCCACGCCGTCAAAAGGCGCATGGCCATATTCTATCCGGCATCGGGGCGCTCCAGCAGCCTGAACCAGTTCTTCCGATACTCCAGGATGCCCTCCCTGCGCAATTTGCTCAGCTCCGCCGACAGAGCGCTGCGGTCAACGGAGAGATAGTCCGCCAGCTGCTGTCGGTCAAAGGGGATGAAAAATTTGGCGCTGCCCGCGATCCGGGACTGATCGGAGAGATAGGACAATACCTTTCCCCGTGTGGTGCGGCGGGAGAGATGCTCCAGCTTCCGCGTGAGCAGCCGGTTTTTCCTCGCCAGCACCGCCAGAAGATTTTCCATCAGCCGACCGTGGAAGGTACAGGCATTTGAACAGGGGTGGATGATCCGGTCCATCCTCAAATACAGCACAGCGGTTTCCTCCACAGCCCGCACATCCACTGCCAGCAGTTCTCCCGGCAGGCAGGCATAGCTCTCCCCGAACATCTGCCCCGGAGAAACCTCTCCCAGAATCGTGCGGTTGCCCCAGAAATCCTCCTCCAGAATGTGGACCTGCCCGGCGAGTACGACTCCCACGCTGTGCAGCTCTTCTCCCCGGCGGCGCAGAACGGCTCCTTTCGGATAGCGTCGGCGATCCCCGCCCAGACAGTTCAGAATCCTTCCGATCTCCTCCTGCGTCATCCCTCGGAACAACTGCGTTGTCTGCAAAAATGCCAGTTCCTCCATATTTTCCTCCGAAAAAATCATTGCGTTGTAAAAACAACATACTTCTCTCACTCAGTATTGTACAATTGGAACAGAAAGTCAACCAAAACCTGATAGACGGAGGAAATCGACATGGTTCGAAAAATGATACAGATTGATGAAAATACGTGCAACGGCTGCGGCGCCTGCGCAGCCGCCTGTCATGAGGGCGCCATCGGCATGGTAAACGGAAAAGCGCGTCTTCTGCGGGATGACTACTGCGACGGACTGGGCAACTGTCTGCCCGCCTGCCCCACCGGCGCCATCACCTTCACGGAGCGCGAGGCCGCTGCCTACGATGCGGAGGCGGTAAAGGACCATTTGACCGCCGAAGCCGCCGGACGCGTCCCATTCAGCGGCTGTCCCGGCAGTCGATCTCAGGTACTGCGGGAAGTCAAATCCCCTGCGGCGGCGCCGACTGCGGCGCAGGCATCGTCTCAACTGCGGCAGTGGCCGGTTCAGATCCAGTTGGTTCCGGTGAACGCGCCCTATTTTGACGGAGCCAATCTGCTTATCGCAGCGGACTGCGCCGCATATGCCTCCGGCGATTTCCACAGCCGCTTTATGCGGGGCAGGGTGACACTGATCGGCTGTCCCAAGCTGGATCCCGTGGATTACACGGATAAACTGCTGGAAATCATTCAAACTAATGACATCAAGAGCGTTACTGTCGTACGGATGGAGGTACCCTGCTGCGGTGGAATTGAGCAGGCCGTCAAGGCTGCCCTGCAGCGGTCCGGCAAATTTCTGCCGTGGCAGGTGGTTACTCTGGGCCGGGACGGAGCGATTCTCGATTAAGAAAGGAGCTGTTTTCATGAAAGCAACTGTCAACGATTCCTGCATCGGCTGCGGCATCTGCGAGGGCATCTGCCCGGAGGTATTCCGGGTAGGCGATTCCGGCAAAGCGGATGCCTACGCTGAAGTCACGGCGGAGGTGGAGTCCACCGCCACCGAGGCACGGGACGGCTGTCCCGTAAGCGCCATCTCCATCGAGGACTGAGGAAATGGGAAGGACGCCCCGGGGCGTCCTTCCCATTTCTCTTGAAAGTGCCCGCCAGCCGAGCAGCCGCCGGGGCCGCACCGGTCAGGCGGAGGCGATGACATCCTTGTTCTTCATGAAATATTCCACCCCGGAGTACAGCGTGGTCAGGACAATCACCCAGACACAGGCCGTATTCAGGATCGCCGGAATGGGCAGGAACATCAGGATGATGCAGACCATAGTCGAGGCGGTCTTGACTTTTCCGGACCAGCCGGCGGCGATGACCCGACCCTTGTCCGAGGCGATCATCCGAAGGCCGCTGACGGCAAACTCCCGGCAGATGACGATCAGAAGCGCCCAGGCAGGCATCTGTCCGACCTCCACAAACCACAGCATGGCCGCGGTGACCAGCATCTTGTCCGCCAGAGGGTCGGCAAATTTTCCGAAATCCGTCACCAGATTCCGGGCGCGGGCAATTTTTCCGTCCAGCAGGTCCGTCAGGCTGGCAACGATAAAGATGACCAGCGCCACATAGGCCGCTCCGGGAAATCCCCAGTACAGCACCGCCATAAAAACAGGTATCAGGATAATCCGCGCAAGGGTCAGTTGATTGGGCAGATTCATTTCATTCTCTCCTTTTGTGCTCCGCTGCCGTTAGTATGCCCACTGTGGAGGGCTGCTTTCCGTCACCGGCAAGCGCCCACCAGCTCGCCGTCCATCACGCCGGTCAGCTGGACGGTGACAAAGGTGCCCGGCTGGGGTTCGCCGTCGCAGGTGAAGTAAATACGCCCGTCGACGTCCGGAGACTCGGCGTAGCTGCGTCCCACGTACATCTGGGACTGGCTGTCGAAGCCCTCGCACAGCACCTCCCGCTCTGTACCCAGAGCAGAGGTGTTGTACCCGTCCATGACATCGGACTGAACATCCACAATCAGCTCGGCCCGGCGGCGGGCCTCCTCCTCCGGCACATGCTCCATCTCCGCCGCGGGGGTACCTTCCTCCGGCGAGAAGGGGAACACGCCGGCCCGCTCGATCTTCACATCCCGCAAAAACGCACACAGCTCCTCAAACGCCGCATCGTCCTCATAGGGCAGACCCGCGATCAGCGAGGTGCGCAGCACCAGTCCGGGGATGCGGGCGCGCAGTGTCCCCAGCAGTTCCAGCAGCTGCGCCTTCGTATCCCGGCGGTTCATGGCCTTCAGGATTGTGTCGCTGCAATGCTGAATGGGCAGGTCAATGTATTTGAGAATTTTGGGCTCCGACGCGATGGTGTCGATCAGCTCGCCGTCAATCTCATCGGGATACAGGTAATGCAGCCGGATCCAGTGGAAGTTCATGGCACACAGCTGCCGCAGCAGCTCGCTGAGATGGTGTTTTCCGTCCCAGTCGGAGCCGTAGCGGGTAATGTCCTGCGCTACCACGATGCACTCCTGCACTCCGCTGTCGGAGAGCTTTTGCGCCTCGGCCAGCACATCCTCCATTTGGCGGCTGCGGTACCTGCCCCGCAGGGAGGGAATGACGCAGTAGGCACAGTGGTTGTCGCAGCCCTCCGCAATCCGCAGATAGGCGTACCAGGGGGGTGTGGTCAGCACCCGGTCGTACTCGTCTGCCTTGCCGTGCACGCTGGAAAACCAACAGGGCTTGCCCCGGTGCATGACCTCCTCCACGGCGCCGACGATGTCCGCGTAATTTCCGGTGCCCAGAATGCCGTCTACCTCGGGCATTTCCCGGGTAATCTCCTCCCGGTAGCGCTGAGCCATACAGCCGGTGACCAGGATCTTTTTCACCTGCCCCTCCAGTTTCAGACGTCCCATGCGGAGAATGTTGTCGATGGCCTCCTCCTTGGCGCTGTCAATAAAGCCGCAGGTGTTCACCACCACCACATCCGCGCCCTCGGGCGCAGAAAGGAGCTGATGTCCGGCGTCCCGGACACGTGCCATCATCTGTTCGCAATTTACCACGTTTTTCGCGCAGCCCAGGGAAATAAACGAAACGTTATAACTCAAACGGAATTACCTCTCAGTCGTTGAAATGATCTTCGGAATACCCGGTCAAGGCCCGCTTCACATCGCTCCAGGCAAAGCCCCGGCGGGCCAGAGCCTCCACTGCCCGTTTACGCTCCTTCTCATCGGGAACCCCGCCCTTGAAGCGGTTCTGCAGATACCGCTCCGCCAGCTCCTGCGGATCGGGCGCCTGGGCGATGGCGTCGTCCCACAGCTCCCGATCCAGCCCGTGCCGGCGCAGTTCGTCCCGATAGCGGGCAGGGCCGTAGCCCAATCCGGCGCAGTGGCGCACCAACAGGGCGGCATAGTCCGCGTCGTTCAGGCCGCCGATGGCCTCCAGCCACTCGGCGGCATAGCGGGCATCCTGAGCAGAGGCGCCCTTCTCCCCCAGCTTTTTCTCCAGATCGGCCCGTGACATGGCCCTCCGGCCGATCATGGCGGCCGCCTCAGCCTTGGCATCGGAGCAGCAGGCGGACGCTTGCAGCCGGGTCAGCGTATCGCCGTCCAACGTCCCGCCGGAGTGCAGATCAAAGTCCAGCAGCTCCCGCTCCGTAATTTTCAGCAGTGAGCCGTCCTCCAGAAAGACCAGAATCCGGCCTTTCCGATGCTTGGACGGCTCAAGCTTTTCAATTTTCATCGTTGAAGTCGTCTGCGGTCACATCCACGGCGCGTCCCGCAGCCCGGGCGGCAATCTTGGACTGATTGCTCATCAGCTTGTCAAAGTTTTTGCGGATTTCGGCCTCCAGCGCGGTGGCCTCCTCCGTGTGCTCCCGCAGATAGTTTTTAGCCGCGTCCCGGCCCTGACCGATGCGGGTCTCGCCCATCGAGAACCAGGAGCCGGATTTCTGGACCAGCTCCAGCTTGACGCCCAGATCCACCAGTTCACCCACCCGGGAGATGCCCTCTCCGTACATGATGTCGAACTCCGCCTCGCGGAAGGGGGGCGCCACCTTGTTTTTAACCACCTTGGCCCGGGTCCGGTTGCCAATGATCTCGGAGCCGTTTTTCAGCGTCTCGATTCTGCGCACGTCGATGCGGACGCTGGCGTAAAACTTCAGCGCACGGCCCCCGGTGGTGACCTCCGGATTGCCGTAGACCACACCCACCTTTTCCCGCAGCTGGTTGATGAAAACCACGATGCAGTTGGTCTTTCCGATGGCACCGGTGAGCTTGCGCAGCGCCTGACTCATCAGGCGGGCCTGAAGGCCCACATAGCTGTCACCCATCTCCCCCTCGATTTCGGCCCGGGGAACCAGTGCAGCCACGGAGTCCACCACCACCACGTCAATGGCGCCGGAACGCACCAGAGATTCGGTGATCTCCAGCGCCTGCTCGCCGGTGTCCGGCTGGGAAATCAGCATATCCTCCACCCGGACGCCCAGTGCCCGGGCGTAGGTGGGGTCCAGAGCGTGCTCCGCGTCCACAAAGGCGATCTCGCCGCCCCGCCGCTGAGCCTCGGCCAGCACATGCAGCGCCAGCGTCGTCTTGCCGGAGGACTCGGGTCCATAGATTTCCACGATGCGCCCCTTGGGCAGTCCGCCGATGCCCAGCGCCACATCCAGAGACAGAGAGCCGGTGGGAATGAACTCAACGTTCATCCCAACCCCTTCGCCGAAGCGCATGATGGACCCCTTGCCGTAAGTTTTTTCAATCTGGGCAATGGCGGTTTCAATCGCCTTCTTTTTATCTTCGGCAATCACCGCTTTTTTATCCGGCAGTGAGGCCGCCGTCGCTTTCTGTGCAGCCATTCTCAAATCCTCCTCTTTTTCGGTCAGGCCGCGGCCTGTTAAATCTCTTTGCACAACGTGCCGAACACCACCCGGGGAATTCCGTGCAGATCCTGTACCACCTGGATGTCGCCGAAGCCCTGGGTCCGCATAATCCGCAGAACGCTGTCCGCCTGGCCGATCCCCACCTCGAAATACAGCCTGCCGCCCTCGGGCAGCAAGGTCTTCCACTTTTCGGAGATGGCACGGTAAAAGTCCAGCCCGTCCGTTCCGCCGGCCAGCGCCATGTGGGGCTCGTAGTCTCTGACGGAACCGTCCAGCGTCTCGATCTCCGCCGCCGGAATATACGGAGGGTTGGAAACGATACACTGAAACTCCCCCAGCTGGACGGGCGGCTTGTCCAGGGCGTCCGTCTGCACGGGCACCACCCGTCCGGAAAGTCCGCTGCGGCGGATGTTCTGTCGGCAGATTTTCAGCGCACCGTCCGACAGCTCTCCCAGCACCACCCGGGACCGGGGAACGTGAGTCGCCAGCGCCAGTCCCACGCAGCCGCTTCCGGCGCACAGATCCAACACTCTGCACTCCCCAAGGGCGGCACAGTAACCGATGGCCTGCTCCGCCAGCACCTCCGTATCGGGCCGGGGAATCAGCACATCGGTGGAGATATCCAGCGGCAGGCCGTAAAACTCCCACTCGCCGATGAGATAAGCCACCGGCTCGCCGGCCAGATGCCGATCGACCAGCGCCCGGACCCGCCGCTCCAACTCCGGCGAGACATACAGCCCTCCGTCCCGCATCAATTCCTGCCGGCTCTTCCCGCAGGCGAAGCAGGTCAGTTCCCTGGCCTCCAGCGTGGCTTCCTCCACGCCGGCTCGCCGCAGCTGCTGGCGGACATCCAGATTTAGGTTGTTATAGGTAATAGCCATTCCATTGAATCCCATTCTCACATTGTCGGCGAATCGGCCGCCGCTGCGCTACGTGCCGGTGCAGCCCCTCTGCGCGTCCAAGCGCCGCCGGGGGCAGACCGAAGGGCCCCTCTCACCAGTTGTCCGCGCCCTCCCGCTCGGGGAGGACCAGCTCCAATGAGCGGATGGCCGCCTCGATCATGGAGTCGTCCGGTTCGTTGGTCGTGAAGTTCTGCATCCACATGCCGGGGGCCGTCAGAATCCGGGAGACGGCATTGTCGTGCCGGCCCACCCAGCGGTTGAATTCATAGGTAATTCCCACCACAAGCGGCAGCAGCAGCAGATGCACCAGCGTCCGGGGCCCCACGCTGGTGAACTGCCAGAAGGCAAACACCACACTGGAGAGCAGAATGGACACAAAAATGACCACAAACAGGAAGCTGGTGCCGCAACGCGGATGATGGCGGGGCTGGATGCGCACGTTTTCAACCGTCAGCGGCAAACGTGCCTCATAGCAGAAGATGGTCTTGTGCTCGGCACCGTGGTATTGGAAAACCCGGTAGATATCCTTCTGCTTGGAGCAGAAAACCAAATATGCCATGAAAATGGCGATTTTCAAAACCGCCTCCACCAGATTCCGGCCCCACAGCGGGAACCCGGGAACCCAGTGCAGCAGCAGACCCGTCAAAAACGTGGGCAGGATCAAAAACAGCAGCACGGACAGCGCAATGCCCATAACCACGGCCAGACCGACCACGAAGCTCTCCGCTTTTTTGCTGGCAAAGTGCTGCTCGATCCACTGTTCAAATTTCGAGGGCTGGGCCGCTTCCTCTTCCGGATAAAAATCCGCAGAATACATCAGGGCCTGAACGCCTTTGACCATGGAGTCCAAAAAGTTGACCACGCCCCGGATCAAGGGAACGCCCAGAATCGGATGCCGATCCTTGATGAGCTTCAGTTCCTCCACCTTCTCCACCAGCTGTCCGTCCTTGTCCCGGACAACGATGGCTTGCTTGTGCGGGCCGCGCATGAGAATGCCCTCGATCAGCGCCTGCCCGCCGATGCTTGTCCGAAATGCGCAGGAATTTTTATCTGCCATTGGGTTTCCTTTCTGTCAATGCATTTTATCATGGATTTTTGCAAAATGCAACATTTGTTCTATTTTATTCAGCTGCCGCTGATGGGGAGCCGGATGGTGACCATGCAGCCGCCGCCCTCCGCATTTGCGATGTCGAACAGGCCATTGTGCAGCCGAACGATCTCGTCACAGACAGCCAGACCGATCCCGCTGCCCCTTGCCTTGGACGAACCCTTGTAAAACTTCTGCTTTACGAAGGGAAGCTCTGCCTCCGGGATGCCGGGGCCGAAGTCCCGCACGCGAATCACGGCAAACTCATCCTCCTGCCGGACGGAAGCGGTGATTCGCTTTCCGGCCCCGCCGTGCTTGGCGGCGTTGTCCAGCACATTGCAAAATACCTGCTTGAGCCGCTCCGGGTCCCCGGGCACGGATTCCAGCAAATCGGGACCGCCGTCGTACTCCAGCTCAATTCCCTCCTGACGGAACAACTCCCGATAGGTGAAGATGGCGTCTTCAAATTCGGCCTGAATGTCCATCTGCTCCACCCGCAGGGTGAAGTGGCCATCCTCCATCTTGGAGAACTCCAACAGCTCCTCCACCATGGTGGTCAGACGGCGGGACTCCTTCAGGATGATCCTGATTCCCTGGCGCATTTGCTTGGGGCTTTGTGTAGTGTCCTCCAGAATCGTCTCGCCCCAGCCCGTGATGGCGGTCAGTGGCGTGCGGAGTTCATGGGAGACAGAGGAGATGAATTCAGTCTTCATCTTCTCGCTCTGGCTGATCTTCAGCGACATATCGTTGATGTTGTCCACCAGTTCGCCCAACTCATCGGAGTATTTGTTTTCAATCTGAATCCCGTAGCTGCCCGCGGAAATGCGCTTGGCGGCTTCGGTCACCACCGCCACCGGCTCCACAACGTTGTTGATGAACAGCTCGCTGGAGATGATCACCAACGCCATGCACACAATGGCTACCAAAATGATGATCAGCATGCTCAGCATGATCTGGCGGTTTACCTCCCGCAAAGAGGTGACGAACCGCATGACACCCACCACCTTGCCGTTGAAGGGCAGCGGATAGGACACGGACATAACCTTCTCCCCTGTCTGGGGGTCCCGTCCGTAGAACACCGCCAGCTTCCCGGAGGAAATTGCCTGGGAGATGTCGTCCGTGCCGGGTGAGGTGCCTGCGGTCAAGCCGGAGGAGGACACCTGAATCCGTCCGCTGCCGCTGATGAACTGCAGCTCGATCCGGTCTTTGCCGTCAAAATCCTTGGTGTAGCTGTTGGCCATCTGATAGTATTCGGTATAGCTGCTCATGACATAGCTTTTGAAAAACTCCGCGGCGGTCCGGGCTTTCTGCTCCAGTCCCGACTGCATGGAGGTATAAAAATAGCTGGACATCCCCGCGGAGAACAATGTCACAATCAGACCCAGCAGTATAAACACCGGCATAATGGTGTTCAGGATCCACCGCTGCCGCAGGCCGCGGACGCGGAGCGCCCTCTTTCTGATTTTGTTCTCTTCCGGCATGCCCACTCACCCTTCCCGCCGGGCTTCGCCCGGCGGGAGTCCCTTTCCTTTTCCCTTGCGCGGGCGGAGTCAACCCGCCCTGAGTATTAAAAGCCCCACTTATATCCGTAGCCCCACACGGTGGTGATATAGGACGGGTTCTGCACATTGTCCTCAATCTTCAGGCGGAGACGGCGGATATTAACATCCACGATTTTCAGTTCACCGAAATAGTCCCGTCCCCAGACCTTATCCAAAATTTCCTCCCGGGACAGCGCCTTGCCGGGGTTCTCCATGAACACTTTCATGATGGAATACTCCACCTGGGTCAGCTTGACACGCTGGCCGTTCTTCTCCAGAGTGCGGTTCCGGGAATTCAGCAGGAACGGGTCCTGCCGGATCTCGCCGGTCTGAACGATTTCCTCTCCTCCAGCTCGGCGGAACAGTGCGTCCACCCGGGCCGTCAGCTCCGCCGGGGAGAACGGTTTCGTCACATAGTCATCCGCGCCGGTCATCAGTCCGGTCACCTTGTCCATCTCCTGGGAGCGAGCCGTGAGCATGATGATGCCGATTTTGGAATTGGTGGCGCGAATCCGGCGGCAAACCTCAAACCCGTCGATACCGGGAAGCATGATATCCAGCAGCGCCACCTTGATGTCCGGGTTTTCCTTCAGCAGAGACAGGGCTTCCTCGCCGGTCTCTGCTTCGATCACATCATAGCCGGCCCTGCGAAGGTTGATCACGATAAAACTGCGGATACTGGACTCATCCTCCAGCACTAACACTTTTTTCATAGCAGGTTCCTTTCTCTGATAATAAAGGGCTGTGGAATGAGGGCAATCAGTTGTCGCCCGGCAGCCACTCAGTGGTAATCAGATTAAACGACGAACGCAGATCATCTTTTGTCAGGCCGCCCGCCTGCTCTTGATCGTCGCCGAGAATCTCGGCGGCAAAGACTGTCTCCGCCTGACGGCTCAGCAAAAATCGGTTGCCCCGGATTTTATACTCCGGGCTGTCGCCGGTGATGGTGTAGATCCGCAGGAAATCCTGGGCCTTGCCGGAATCCTTTTGCAGGGCGAACGTCACAGAAATTTCATCCGTCCCGCTCTGGCTGCGGGTGACGAGCAGTTTCCCCTTCCACGCATCCGGCAAGACCAGATACCATCCGTCGTCAATATCGTGGTAGGTGGATTCTACCTTCTGGCCGGTTCCGTCCGGCGTATACTGGTACCAGTCGATCCGATTGCTGACCGAGTTTCCGCCGTCGTTGTCCCGGGTGGGAATCCGGACCGGCATCGGAATTTCCGTCACTCCGTCGTCATTGATATCCATAGGATACAGTGACAGATACCGGGCGAGTGCACCCGACATACCGGTGACATTCGAAAGGGAGATATTGGTCAGTTCTCCGCTCCGGATGGCAAGGATATCCGTGATCGCCACGCTGGAATCGCTGACGCCGGTAACAAACAGCGCCGGCGTATGATCCGTCAGCGTTCCGCTCTTGACTCGGCCCTGGTTGCTCAGTTCCGCCATGGTCATGGAGATAAAGGCGGAAGATCCGATATTCAGTGCGCCGCCCTGCCATCTGTAATACTCCGCAATGCCGCTGCCCTCTCCATCGGCCCGGAAGACCACAATCTCCTGCTTTTGATCCTGATCCAGATCCGCCAGCGTATACTTCACATAAGGGGTGCGCATCAGCTCCACCGGCTCGGAGCCTCCCAGCGCATAGACGGAGAGTGCCTGCAGTTCCGTGCTGACCTTCCACCCCACGATCAGCTCCATGCGGCCGTCCTGGTTCAAATCGCTATAAGCGATGCTATAAATGGAGGTGCCACTGCCCTCGATGACGGCGGTCTGCTGATAGGATTGTCCGTCTCGGGAAAAAATGTAGATTTTCAGGGGCTTTTCATCGGCGCTCTTCCGGATGAAGGCCAGCGCCTCGTCCTGCCCGTCGCCGTTCAGATCTACCATCTGCACCGGCTGAGTGTTGGTACCGGAAACCGGCGCCGCATATTCCGCGCCATTCTCCAATAACTGCTGGAGCGTCTGCTGGAGCTCCGTATACTCCGCCGGCAGCTGCGGCAGGCTGTACAGTTCCTCCGCAGCGGTTTTGATCACGCAACCGCTGAGCACCAGACTGGCCCCCAGCAGGCAAGCCACCAGAATTGTTTTTTTCAGCATCCGCCTCAAACGCGCGTCACCTTCCATCTGCAAAAGTGCACAATTTAACTTATATATGATACCACAGCTTTCCCCTTTTGTGTAGCATTTCCGTGAATTTTGTTTGCGGGCAATTCTCCCGGGAATCCTTCGGAAATTACTCTTGAATTTCGCTTTTGGCTATGGTATCATTGCTCATGAGCTTTGCCGGTGTGATGGAATGGTAGACGTAGCGGATTCAAAATCCGCCGGTGGCGACACCGTGTGGGTTCGAGTCCCACCACCGGTACCAAAATTAAAACCCGAAAAAGATGTCCTGCGGTTCTCCGCAGGACATCTTTTTCGGGTGTTTTTTTGCCCGCTTTTACCTGGAGGGATATCATAGAAGTGCAGAGAGCAAACACCCAAAATGTGATAGAATCAAAGAAAGAATAAGGTGGTGTTTGCAATGCGCAAATATGACACGGAGTTTAAGGAAGAAGCGGTCAAGCTGTCCGATGAAATCGGCGTGAAGCAGGCGGCGGCACAACTGGGCATTCCGTACTGCTCTCTAGCGGAGTGGCGGCAGAAACGAAAGGCCTTCGGAGATCATGCCTTCGTCGGCAGCGGCATTCACCGCGATGCGCCGCTTTCCCAAAACGAACGCCGGCTGATGAAGGAAATCGTGGAGCTCCGGAAAGCCAACGAGATTCTCAAGGATGCGCTTGGTTTTTTCGTGCCAAAGACCGGAAACGGTAAAGCCGGAGCGGCTGTATGCGTACATCACGCTGCGCCGTGAGCGGTTCTGCATTCATACCATGTGCCGGGTTGTGAAAGTCAGTGAATCCGGGTACTACCGCTCTTTGCAGTCGGCTGGCAAGCCAAAACCGTGGCAGCTGCTTCTGGTCAAAATACGAGAGGTTTACAAAGGAAATCCGAACAATGACAATTATGGCGTTGGCCGAATTCTCCTGGCGCTTACACAGCACGGTATCGCGGTAAGCCGAAGCAGCGTACGGCGGGCCATGAAGCGCGGAGGCCTGCTCCATCGCGCTCCTCGTCACCCCAGCAGTCTGACAAAAGCAGACTTGGCTGCGCAGAGAGCGGAGAACCTGATTCACCGGGATTTTACCGCAGACGCTCCTAACCGGAAGTGGCTGACGGATATCACGCAGATCCAGTGTCAGGACGGCAAGCTGTACCTGGCAGCAGTTCTGGACTGTTATAACGGAGAGATCGTCGGTCTTGCCATGGATGACAACATGAAGAAGGAACTGTGTATCCGGGCTTTTCGGTCCGCCTGCCAGGCGCAGGGGGCCTATGGGATGATCCTGCACAGCGACCGCGGCAGCCAATTCACCAGCTCCGCATTTCGGAAGGTGCTGGCGCAATACGGTGCGGTTCAAAGCATGAGCGGTACGGGCCGCTGCTACGACAACGCCAGGATGGAGAGCTTTTTTGCGACGCTGAAGAAGGAAAAGCTTTATCGAATCAGGACGGAGCAGATGCCCATGGCACAGGTTAAGAGCATCGTGTTCCGGTACATCATGACCTACTATAACCGCCAGCGAATCAATACTGCGAACCCCGGCGGTCTGCCGCCGGCCACATATCGTCAGGCCGCCAGAGGCCTGGCCGCATAAGCTGCAGATTTTGGGTGTTCATACTCTGCACGGTTCTTGACTTCTCCAAATATGCGTTGGGGTTCAACTCCCCTGACTAATAGAAGCAAAATAATGATGTTGTTGCAAAACATGTTGCAACACAAATTTCAAGTACGTGGAACTGATTTCATATCAATGCTTTACAGCTTATAGCATGCCGGACTCTGACTCCGTCTGTGCCTGGTAAACAACTAAAAGCCTGCAAAATAACGCTCAGAAGTTCCACTGCGTAGTGTAAACCGTAGTGTACAAACAGTACTCAATCCATTGCGCTGCAATGATCTATCCTCCCCTGGTGAGGGAGCAGACAGTCACAGGCTCGAGCACATAGCAGACAAATAAAACTAGAAACATGATGATATAAAGAAAGTCACTCGCCCTTCAAGGACGAGTGACTTTTGCTTACCCGCTATGTGCGGTTTAACACGCAGCCAAAAAGGCCGTTGACAAAGATAAACCGTAAGTCTCTTGCTGGTGACCGGGGCAATTTAAATCCGAACCTTTGGAAATTATATTTTAAAACTCTGGGCGGTTGCACAGTCAAAAATGTAATCCATAGACACGTCGAAGTAATCCGCATGCTAGCGAAAAGTCTGAAAAGAGGGAACCGACTCCCATTTTCCAGCTTATATTGGACTGACGGCCACCTATCATTCGGGAAAGATTATTCTGAAAAAGTCCCACGCTTTCAAGCAGTACACATGGCCTTTGGATCACAATTATTAAGTTTGAATGTAGGCATTTTGGATTCAAAACGCTTATTATCACCTTTTGGGGTACGGAGTTTCAAAAGCAAATGCATTGGCAGTTCTTAATAAGATAATATCAACACGCAAATGGTTATTAGCAACTACCGAGTTGGCTCTGCCTATGATGAAAAATGCAAAAATTTTATAGAACAGTGCTCTAATAATATTGACAAAACCAAAAGCGGCGCTATAATCATATGTAGAGCGTTGCTCTAAGAATGGAGGCTTTTTTCTTGGCCAGAAAAAAACAGGACCCCACTATACGCAGAAATGAATTTATTGATACGGCAATCAACTTATTCCTTACAAAAGGATATGAGGAAACCTCGCTGCGGGATATCTTGAAGGAACTCGGCGGTGAATCTGCGCTGTCACCCAGTGTATTTTACTATTACTTCAAATCCAAGGACGAGCTGCGGGACACCTGCCTGAACGTCTATGTTGACCGGTATGCAGAAGACTTGATTCTGCTTCTGAAGGATGACACCTTTGACTATGCAGAAAAGATGCGGAAGATTATTGAACGTATTACACTTGCTCTGCACCACGTCGGAAAAATGATGTTGGACGACAGCAGTCACAACGTAACGCTGATTCAAAACATGATCGCTGACCGGTATTTTAGCAAAATCATCCCGCAGCTTGCAGAACTGATACAAGATGGACTAAAATCCGGCAAACTCCCCATGACGGAGCTCGCCAAGGAAACGGACCCGCGTTCTATAGCAAAGTTCCTTTGCAACGGCATCGCTACACTTTTTCATGACGGAGCATTTCTTTTCCTCTCAGCTCCGCACAGCTTTGAAAATGTAAGGCTCATTCCAGTCTATGCCGCGCAGATTTTGGGGCTTCCGGTTTCAGCGCTTCAAAAAGACTGATTGCCTGTCAATAAAATTCAAATGAATTCCAGATTGAATAATCAGGAGGACATCATGAGTTTTATTGAATTTAAAAATGTTACACGCGAGTATCAGACCGGCAAAGAAAAAATCAAGGCGCTTGTTGACGTCAGTTTTGCAATTGAAGAAGGTCAATTCACCGTCATCCTCGGGCCGAGTGGTTCTGGGAAAAGTACGACGCTGAATCTACTGGGTGGCATGGATAAAGCAACATCCGGTAAAATTATGGTTGGCGGAAAGGATATCACAGCATTTAACAATGACCGCCTCACCGATTACCGGCGCCAAGATGTCGGATTTGTGTTCCAATTTTATAACCTCATTCCCAACCTTACTGCCTTTGAAAACGTCGACTTGGCGTGCCGTTTGGGAAAAAGCCCGCTTTCAGCCCGAGAAACCCTTGGCGCGGTTGGGCTTGAAAACAGAACAGATAATTTCCCGACGGAGCTTTCCGGCGGAGAACTGCAGCGGGTTTCCATCGCAAGAGCACTCTGCAAGAATCCTCAGCTGCTCCTTTGTGACGAACCAACCGGCGCACTCGACAGCGATACGGGCAAAAAAATATTGATATTGCTGCAGAGCATGTCACGACAATACCAAAACGCGGTTGTTGTCGTAACACACAATGCGGCAATTGCACCCGCAGCAGACAGGGTAATCCACCTCAAAGACGGGCATGTCAGGGCAATTGAAAAGAATGTCGCCCCCACTCCGATGGAGGAGGTCGCATGGTGATGAAGTACCTGTTTGTAAAAATGCGCCGGGATCTTGCGGGAATGTGGACACAGTTCCTGTCGGTTTTTCTTATGGCGTTTCTGGGCGTTCTAATTTATGTTGGGACTGAGGGTACATGGTATGGAATGAAGACGGAGCTGAAGCAATATTTTCAGGAAACCAACCTTGCTTCAGCATGGGTCTATGGTACGGCCATTACAGGCGACGATTTGAACGAGATTGAAAAGATAGACGGCGTCACAAGCACCGAACGCGTAACCATCTTTGCCTCAAAGACTGTATTTCCTGATGTTTCGGGCAGGGAAAAATCCGACCTAAAGTTAACCGCAGCAGCGAATAAAATTTCAAATCCGTTAACGGTCTCAGGCATTAATTTCGATGCAGATGGCGATGGAATCTGGCTGGACAGCGATTTTGCCAAGGCGCACAGCCTGGATGTCGGTGACAGTATTCTCATTTTTGTGGGCACTGTTCAAAAAGCATTGACAATAAAAGGTCTTGTCATGGGTCCTGAGTATGTATATTACACCGGTTCTGGATCTGACGCGATGCCGAACCATGAACAGCATGGGTATGCGTTTATCAGTACCAAAACGCTGGAGGCGATCACCGGACAGCCTGCAAATTTTAATGCGGTCCGCATTAAGACGGTTGCTGACACCGACATGGATACGATTGATACGGAAATACAGAATATTCTGGGCAATCGCTACGCCGGAATGGCTGACCAGGGCAGCCTGATGTCGGTATCTTATCCGTTACAGAAATCGCGGCAAATTGAAAAGATGTCCATCATGTTCTCGGCCATTTTTATCCTGCTTGCGCTGTTAACCATGCAAACAACGATGACGCGGCTCGTCAGTGCTCAGCGTATGCAGATCGGAACAATGAAAGCACTTGGATTCAGGGACGGTCAAATAAGACTGCATTATTCCGCCTATGGGCTGACGGTAGGCTTGCTTGGAGGGCTGCTTGGCCTTGCGATTGCGCCGTTTACCATAGCCCCCGCACTGCTGCGTGCGCAGTCGACAGTTTATACTCTGCCCGAATGGCCGGTACGCCTTACGCCGTTTTCATATATTATGGTGGCTGTCGTGGCCATTTGCTGCACGGGTGCAACCTTTATCGCCTGCCGTAAGGGACTGGCCGGAATGCCGGCGGAGACGATGCGCGGTGAGGCGCCGAGATCAGGCCGTCAGGTGCTGCTTGAGAAGATGCCTCGGCTATGGCAAAAGGTTTCGTTTGGCTGGAAATGGACAATTCGAGATATCTCACGGAGCAGAATCCGTTCCATAATGGGCATGATCGGGGTACTTGGCTGTATGATGCTGCTGATTGCAAGCTTTGGAATGCAGTATACTATTACTGGGACGTCGAATTATATTTATGGTACGCAATATACATACAAAAGCAAGGCTGTTGTTCTTTTGTCAGCTACACAAGAAAACAGAAAAGAACTTCAGAATATCGCGGGAAGCGGACAATGGATTGAGGAAAAGTCCATCAAATATTTCAGCACCGATACGAATGAGACAGAAACGCTCACCGTGTTGGGCAACGGGGACTATGTTCATCTTGAAAACAATGAAGGAGAAGTGGTTAGTCCCCCTGACAGCGGCGTACTCATTACACAGCGGGCAGCCAATATTTTAAAACTTAAAACGGGAGATACCGTTACATTCCGCCTTTCAGATAATGCAAATGCTTTATCTGCGGTTGTGGCCGGTATCGTGAATACACCGTCCCCACAGGGGATTTTTATCTCGGAGTCCGCTTGGGCGAAACTCGGTGAATCTTTCCTTCCGACATCCTTGCTGATGAGAAACACAGAAGCCGACAGCCAGATCAGCGGACTTGAATATATACAGGAGGTATCCACACTTCAAAAGCAAAACACTAGCGCGGCTAATAATGTCAAGACATTCTACTTCATTTTTATACTGCTGAAAATGGCGGCAATCTTGCTGGATGTGGTGATTCTCTATAACCTTGGAATCCTGAGTTTTACCGAGAGAACGCGTGAATATGCTACGCTTAAAGTGCTTGGCTTTTATCAGAAAGAGATCAGGTCACTTGCTTTGCGTGAAAACCTAACGACCGCTCTGGCCGGATGGATAATCGGAATACCGGCCGGTTTCTGCTTCTTAAAGCAATATGTGGGAGCCGTATCTTCTTCCAGTCTTGACATGACACCCAAGCTGACTCCGCAGGATTTTATCCTTGCCACACTCATCACAGTCGGCTGTTCAACCATGGTAAATCTGTTTTTAAGCCATAAAGTTAAGAAAATCGACATGGTTGGTGCGCTTAAATCAGTGGAATAGGGTACTGACAAAAATCAAGTAGAATTTTCAGGAATTAGAAATTAAAAAAAGACACACCAACCCTGAACTGCACCCCAATTGTTAGACAGTATGATATACTGAATAACGATTGGGGTGTTTTACTATGCCAAAAGGGATACCAAATAAGCGCTACACGCCGGAGTTCAAGGTAATGGTAGTGGAGACGATGCGGCGCGAAAAGCTGAGTTGCCGCGAGACCGAACGGCAATTTAATCTACCCCGCAATCGAGCCGTAGCGTGGGAACGCATTTATCTCACAGAAGGACCGGAAG
>JGI20225J20221_1002330_pt1 | contig 19980 bp, 14 predicted proteins | sample BioMet4_FD_20221 | JGI IMG/M metagenome (IMG submission 20221) | reverse complement strand
GTTTTCTCTGCTAATACTTGCACACAGTCAAAAAATAGGGCAAGAGTTTCAGCACCTTTTTGCCACAAAAATGTTTTTTCTTAAGTATTTTTCCCCACACACAAAAATCGCCGAGATTTACTCAGATACGCGAAAGACCAAGTAGGTGAGTGAATATCGGCGATTTTACTTATAAAAGCGTTGCTACAATACAGCCTCGTTTCCAGCCATTTTAAATTGGACGTTGCTACCACTGAAAACTCGTAAAACAAGTTCATTTTTTACTATTTATACTCGGTAAAAAACTGGTAAGAAATAGGTAAGAATAGCGAAATAATTAAAGCTGAAAATATGTTCTATAGTAATATTTTTTGAATAAACACTATCGTATCACAACACTTTTTAAGTTTCTATGTAGAAAATTTCGTTACCATGATTTCTAATTATCAGTTCCAAGTCTTGTGGTTTTAATAACACAGTTGCTGTATTTTCATTGGGGTGTACACCAATTTTAGCAAATGTCAAAATGTCTTTGTCAAAAACTACAGTAACCTTACACTCTTTGTCATTTAATACACCCAATGGCGTTACTGACCCCTTGGGCACACCCAAGTATTCTTCTAGAGTTTCTTCTGAGGCAAAGCTTAATGGGCGGCATTTTAATTCTTTTCTTATTTTTTTCAAATCAGCGTTTTTGTCTTTTGGGAGAACTATTAAAAAGTATTTACGTTTTTTATCATCCCGTAAAAACAAGTTTTTCACTATGCATTCTTTATTACTTATGGGCAAAAGTTCCATTTCATCAATCGTATAAACAGCATCGTGTTCTATAATCTCATAATTTATATCCATATTGTCGAGTACAGTAAAAACCTTTTGACGTACGCTATCCATTGAATATTACCTCTTTATAAATTTTATTATTACCTAATGTACTCTGGTTAATTAATGCTGTCCTGTATTTTAGCACACTACAGTCCACCCTGTTTCAAGTGTAAATACCAGAAAGCCGCATAGTTGAACCATTTTAAATTGGACGTTGCTACCACTAAAATTTCGTAAAATCGTTCAAATCAAACTATTTATTCGCTATTTATAGCAGAAAGGTAAATATCCACATCCTGCCTCAACTTTTTACATTCCAAGCTGAGATATATCAAGACTACATTTATTGTAGCCACAAGCATTCCAAATAGAATCAAGTAATTGTCTTATGATAAAATCAACTTCCCCATTAAGATTTTCAACAACTACATCTGGCAACATCAGCAAATCTCTATCAATCTCACCATAAACATCAAAAAATCCACCTGATGGTATCGTAAATCCTCTACCATTAACTATTGTCCCCGAAATAACTATTGGACCCTGCATAGAAACACTTTTAAAATAATCAATATCTTTTTTTATTGATTTAGCAATTTCATTTGCTAAATCCTGCGCGTATATTAAGTTAATAGTTTTGGAAGATGGCGTATGATTAAAATCACGACAGAAAAAACCCGTACTAATTTTTTCTACTACACCATTATTTATGTATCGCGCAACAGCTTGTCCCATATTATCAATAATACTAACACCATCGACTATAACCCTATAACGTCCCCTTAACCCAAAAGAATCAATATCAGATGTTAACATTGCTTTTCTAATTTCATCTACCGCTAAAACTTGCGGTCTAGAAAACGCTGAAATAGGTAAGTATTGCAATACAAAGTATGGCCCTTTTCCTGAACCTAAATTCAAGTCATTTTCAAAATTCATTAATCGTTCTTTCTTATATTTGCTCATTCTGTCTATTATATTTTCTGACAAATTAAACGCTGCCCTCAACTCGTTAACGTCCATTTGATATTTCCCTTTCGAATTTCTTTTATAAAAACGACTACTTCCTCCATATGTAACCATATGTGGTGCATTTATGCTTTGCGGTATACTAATTAATAAAATCTTTAGATTTGGGCTCGTTAACATTCTGCATTTAACATTTAACATTCGTGGCATTATGCCATCTCTTAGTAAACTTTCTACCTTCCTAATAAGTTCATCTTCTGTTTCATAATTATTTATTCCACACAATTTGCATGGTAAATTTGTTTCTCTATTTTCTTCAATACCATAAATTATCAAACCTCCATATGCGTTTGCAAAAGCTGAAACATCCGCCAAAAATTCTTTTTTGTGATCACCGGAGTCAATAGGGATTTCTTTTTTATATTCTAACCCAATGCTCTCTTGAACTTCATCGTCTATTAATTCTTGTAAATTGTCCATTGTAATAGTATCTATATTTTTATACATCATTAAAAATTCCTCATTTCAAGACAATGTCTATATGACAAATTTTGTCGGCACTTTTTTATTTTCAACTGGCTGCCACTATTTTAAATCTTTTTTTCTAATCTTTCAGCAACATTTTACAAATCACTTTGTTTTACCGGGAAATCAAAACATCCTGGATATGGCCCTGCATGCTGTGCACGTGGGCATTTTCCTTTTGTCCCCCACACAATGTATTCACATTGGTGTCGAAAATAGCCTTTATGCGGTGCCCTACTGCCGTTTCCCTTATTCCAAGCAACGATACCGCGCCATATTAGATTACCCATCTGAACAGCATCTGACGCAGTAGGCAACTGCCGCCAATCTGAAAACATAAGAAAATACCCTTCAGGCTTCAATACTCTATGACACTCATTAATCCATAAAATACACCAATGTAACCACGACCGTGAATCCATTGTGTCCCCTGGGAAATCCCGGACGATGCACAAATTTATTAGACGACTGCTCATACTTATTTGATGGTGTCTGAGCCCTTTCGTTCGCTGTCCTTCCACCGCTCGAATATGGCGGGTCTGTAATCACAGCAGCTACAGAATCGTCCTCCAACTGCGTTAGTAATTCTATTGAATCTCCCATTGTAACTGTATTCAAAAACTTACTATTCGTCCCTATCTACCTCTTTTGTATTTGTATTGACTAGTCTATTATAATATCACTTTTTGGGGTCTTGCGCAAACATGTGTTCGTTTTTGTTTATGGTAGCAAAATAAAAAAGCACGCTGAAAACACATGCCTCAATGACAATATTTGGTCGAATTATTTTTTATGCTGAATGTCGCCATTGCCAAATCCTAAATTTCTTACTCTATGTTTACCTTTTGTATTTATAACTTTCTTAAGTTTATCTTGCCTTTGTTCTTTTCTCTCAACAAATTTATTCTTTTAGGCTATCGTCATTATTTATGTTGTCGTTGTTTTCTTTAAAATAATAACCTGAACCATAGTTTACAAAAACTTGATCAATGTATAATGCACTTTTACACATTACTTCTGCTATACGTTTTACTGCAACTATGTTTTCAATATCATTCGACAGATTAAATCTAAACTCTCTTTTTAAAACCTCTTTAACGCGTTGGTCAGGTTTAACCGTGTCCGCACCAAAATTCATACGTAAATGCTGAAAAGTTGCTAAACCAACTCCATTAATACTACCTATTATATCTTTTTCATGGTTTCTAAAATCAGCTTCCTCAGCCCATTCATGTAACACTTCAAAGTCATCATCTTCCGCGTTGTGTTCTTTTAATTTGTCTATAGCAGCAAGTATACTAATAATAATATTATATTTTTCAGGTGCTCTCATTTCACAAAAATTCGTAAACGTTTCAATATTCTTTGTCTTCTCCTTTAAATCAACAAATGTACAGAACGCAGTTTGCCTTATTCTATCTATTCTAGGTTCCACAATTTTTGTATAATTACGATGTATTGATAGAACCACTGCCAACAAAGCAAGTGCCGGTTTTTCTCGTGCATCAGCACTGTATTTATTAGCAAAGATTTCCGATGCTTCTCCAATAGATTTTCCGGGAAATCTTTTATACAAATGTGAAGTTAGCGTAAGTTTCTTGTTTTCTAGTTTCTTAACAATTTCTTTGATTTCGCTCTCATTTAGACTGTTAATTACCATAAATACACCGTCCCACGTTATTTATTATCTACAAGTACACTGTAGATATAGGTAGTTTTTATCAAGACAATTTAAAATATTGAAATTTGAAATTCTGGTTTTTGCATAATTAAATAATTTTTAGCAAAAATAATATCTAAATGATTATAAATTTGCTGTGGAGATTGCGAAAAATATCAACAATGAATTTGTGTGGCCAATAAATTAATCTTGGACATAAGAAACACCTAAGTCAGCATATAACTGAGTTNTAATATCATTAGGCAAAATTAGAGTATCTCTCAAAAAAGCACTTCTCTTATCCGCCAGATAATAAAGAAGATTTCCCTCCTGCTAAAATTTTATCCGCTAAAACAATATATTAAAACCTAATAAGCCGCCTTTTTTCGAACCGCTAAGATACAAAAAAGATATTGCACTGCTAACACTGTAATTACGTTGCAACTCAACACCATACATGCCCCCGTCGCAGTAGCCGCCACCGACACCAAACTCCCAATCAGGGCGTTTGTGGGTGTTTAGATACGTCGTCAAGGATTGCTTGTAGCTCACTAATGATTTTTCCTGATTCTCCGACGTCGCTTGCAATTTTTGTGCTTGTGCCTGCAGCTGCGCTATTTGCGGTTGGCAAGATTGTCCGTCTCCCTATGTCATAAAAAAAAATGCACGTCATTTGATAAGTGCCTTCTAAAACCCCATTATCATTTTTTAAACTTTGCGCTACCATGCCCTACATGTTCACTCAAAGATTCATCACACTCATGTATTGTTTCCCCTGTATCAGGGTCTACAACTTTTTCATGGTATAAATCATCTTTGCGATTAATACACCGCATTAAGGACACATTTTTTCCCTTATCTTTACTGTAAATACTCCCTACGTTAGTTTCCGTAACTATATTATTATGTTTTGATTTACCATTAATATGATCCTTTAATTTTATTTTAGCTCTATCAACAAGGCCTAAATCAAATGTTTCTTCAACAAAAAGTTTTATTATCTTCGTCGTATTACCACAATATGGGCAAGCGGTACTGTCTTCCGCAACTTCACGTTTACAATTTGAACAAATAATAGATTTTGAACACATAGTAGTCACCATTCCTTATTTAAAATTATCTTACTTAATATATTATACACAAAAAGCAACCAATTATCGTTTCGCCAAAATATTTCTTATAATTACACTTTAGTTCTTTGTATAATTGTATTGCTAAAATATGTCCGAGCAAAGTGCATAATATACGACAGTAAAGTATAGGCTCATAATGTTCAGCATATGTAGCTAATAAATATTATAAACACGTAATATTTATAATACCAGAATGGCCGCTAGAATTTTAGTCTTAAAGGCTTTGCATCTTTAACATGACTATAACATACTTAGATAGTAGCATTGTTTGCCTTCTTTTATCTAGTCAAGCATTTTCGGGTTTCTCTGTATAGCAAAAATGGTCATTTCCCTTCTGTGATACATATTCTTTATTATCTCCATCCACACGCCAAAAATCGCCGAGATTTACTCAGATACGCGAAAGACCGAGGATTTGTTAATGGTATAGTACACACAGGTACATACCATTAACAAACCGCAAGGTCTGACAAAGTAAATGAGTGAATATCGGCGATTTTTACATGAGTACAGTACATACCATTACAAAACCGCAAGATCTGACAAAGTAGATGAGTGAATATCGGCGATTTTTACATGAGTACAGTACATACCATTACAAAACCGCAAGATCTGACAAAGTAGATGAGTGAATATCGGCGATTTTACTCAAAAAAAAGCCCTCAGCATTGTAAGCTGAGAGCCGACTTTGTAATGGCAGGGGTACTAGGACTTGAACCCAGATCTACGGTTTTGGAGTCTTATCTGAAAGAGCCTATAAACAGCATGGTTAAGCCATTTTTAACCTTTTAGGCTTAAAAACGTTGCTACCACACAGCCTCGTTTCCAGCCATTTCAAATTGGACGTTGCTACCACGTTGCTACCACTAAAATCTTTTAAAATAGTTCATTTTTTTACTATTTATACCCGGTAAAAAACTGGTACGAAATAGGTAAGAATAGCGAAATAATTAACGCCGAAAATACATCAACCCCAGAGATAAAACTTCAATTTTCTCTCATATATAAATAATTTAAATAAAATTAACATAGCTTTGAGATGTAAACCTAGAAAAAAATAGCTAATGCCTAAATATAAATCTTCTAACGATATTTAAACTACTCGTATAATTTTTTGTACTCAGAAATAGCATATGTGTCAGTCATTCCAGCAATATAATCACAAATAACTCTCCTGAGCTTAATCATTGGTACAGATTTATTAAAGTTTTTTTTATGGTATTCAACGAATTTAGCTCTCACTAACCCAATCCCTTTTTGATGAATTATCCGCTGTATTGATTCCATTTTTTTATATTCTTGGACATACAATAAATATGCCTCAATTACATGATCTGGTAGTTGCTGCGGATTGTTAAAATAAGCATCAAATAACTTTTGAATTATATATTTCCCTTTTGTATCACTACGTTGAACATCATAAGAATTAAGTATTTTTTGAGAAATCACAGACTTGAAATCATTAATATGTCTCTTTATATTGTTTTTTATTTTCTTGTCATCACTAAATTTAACATACGAAATTGTTCCATCAATATCTTCTTGAGAATGCTCATGATTATAAAAAAAATCCGTTGCATTTTCTTTCTTTATCTTATATTTGTCAATAAGGAATTCCATATTTTCTTTTGATGAGTCAATAAGTACGTCAACTAGAGTATTCACCACAATATGAGACATAAATGGTAAAAAATATCCTTCTCTGTTTTGAATAATCATTTTTTTCAATTCGTCAATTTCTTCCTTATTTTTCATTAAATTTTTTAAATGCTTGGAAAGTAAATTGCATATCTCTCTTTGCGATATCGCTTTACTCCTAACAGCATCTTCTAAATCATGATGGCGCTGGGCAATTTCATCTGCCACTCGAACAACGTAAGCCTCAAATGACCAAGCCATATTTTTCCCTATGTTATCTAATTTCGCATTATTCTGCACCCTGTTATTAATTGACATGTAGTTATTATATTTATTGTAAAAATCCGGTTCTGAAAATTGCGGATCAACGCTTCCTTCTTTATACTTGGAACCAGAATGAAAATACATTCCCCACAATGTATAATTTGTCAAATTCAAACCAAGACCACAATAGTTATTTTCAATATCTACTGATGTTCTTACGCTTTGAAGGTTATGCTTGAATCCGAAATATTGGCCTTTTTGATACTCTTCTATTTGCGCTTTATCAAGGACGATACTAATATTATCTTCTTTCTCATTGTTTTGACTACCATCAGTGAATATTGGAGATAATATTTTATGTAACATTCTCTCTCCTGCATGCCCAAAAGGTGTATGTCCAATATCATGTCCTAAAGCAATCGCTTCAGTTAAATCAGAATCTAATCCAAGTGCATTAGAAATTGTGCGTGCAATTTGTGAAACTTCTAAAGTGTGAGTAAGCCTAGTTCTACAATGATCACTAGAACCAGAAATATAAATCTGTGTTTTACCAGAAAGTCTACGAAAAGCTTTACTATAAAGTATTCTATCTCTATCACGCATAAACATACTACGATATTTTTGACTTTCTTCAACATCGCTGGCCCTGCTCGCCAATTCTAAAGGTGCCGCTAAAACACCACGTTCTGGGTATTGATATTTTTTTGAGTTTTCACTTAAATTCATTGAAAAACCTCCTCTATTATATCATGTTATCAATACGTTTAATCTTTCTAGATGTATCCACCTAGATATTATCAGAAATTATACATTTGTGCATTTGCAACAACATATGTATTCCAATAACTAAGCAAATCACTATCCATAAATTGTTGCTCAGTGCTATTGGTTGCTTTCAGTTCTACTTTGTCAGGAAATTTCACTATGTCTAAAGTTGGCACGTTATCAGAACCAACAACCTCTCTATTTTTATTCAAATGTGTTATTAATCTGTTTATGACATTTACCAACTGATTATATTTAACACCATCTAACTCGAAATCTTCTGCTTTGTTTACCTCTAATGAAATTTCACTCTTTCCATTTGTCAAGAATGTCGGTATATCCGAATATTTTAAAGATAATATTTTATATTCACCAATGGAGCGTGTTGCCCACGCTGCTCCTCCTTCAAACAAACAAAATTGACTTTTATTAAAGTTATTTGATGTGAGAAATAAAATATCATTGTTTTTGGATATTATAGCATCTCGTATGACTTTAGAAAGAGGCTCTAAATTGTTAGTATCTAATCCACTAGAAGAATAGAATATTTCACAATTCTGACTGCCAATAGTTCCATCGAATCCCAACTTTATTAAATAATTATATATACAGTCTGAAATCATCCTGTCTTGCCTTGCATGAGAAAGAAATACCGTATATTGGGCTTTTACATCTGTGCCTAAATCTCCCTGTATTTTATTTGTAATTATAGTTTCAAGTTTTGTTTTAGACGCTGGATTAAATTCAGTGATTGCATCAATTTCTTGACGAACTTCCCTTGCAAATATAACCTTAGCTTTTGTTGATATGTCATTATCAACATGCTGTCGCTTATTTCTAATATTATCCGCAAGTGTTTGCCTCTCTCTAACTAATGCATTACCTATCACAATCATCATTTCCTTCAATTTGACAAATCTATCATCCTGTGTGTCAAAATCTTGCCTACCAGCTGTTGCAATATCTTCTAGTCTGTCATCATCCAAAATATCAAATTCTATTTCTCCTTCAATATAGTGTGCAAATGCTCGATCTATACCTAAATGCTCTAACATATTTGCCATCCCCAGCTTATTTCTTACATATAGCCTTAGTTGATTGGGGTTATAGTAGCTGTTTTTAATATAATTTTCATCATTTTGAATAGCCGTTTCATTATCAATTGAACTATGGACACCTACCCAGCCTTTTAAAGTATATGGGATACCATCTATTTCACCATCTGTTTGGATACCAGAAACTTCAGCGAATTGCTTTATACTTACCTCAGCATCATAATTTTTAACATTACCAAATTTATCTTTATATGGGACTTTAAATCTTGACCCCGAAATATTAGAAAAAGAACTGACATCATTAGTAAAAATAGTAACCATATTTTTAAATGCAACATGTTTTTGCACCTTTACAAATTTGCCTTTTTTCTCTAAATCATCAAAGATATTTATCCAAATTTCACTATTAATTGCATCATATAAAAAAAAATTGGATAAGTTTCTTTCCAGCGATTCAAGTTTTCTCGCTCCCATTCTTTCGAGATTGACATTACGTAAAAAAATCAATGTACCATGCGATGTCCCTTGCCATTTTGAATAACAATTAAAATCAGTTGTTATCTCAATATTTTTTTCAATTAATTGTGGTTTTTCATTGTCACTAGTTGCTGAAACATCAAGGCACCATTCAGTTGGCGTTTCGCCGTCTTTCTTAGTAATGACTGTAAAACAATCCGAAAGATATAGTGCTGCCAATTTTCCAATTCCCTTTCGCCCAAGAATATTGCCTGTTCGTGAAGCCTCATCCAAACGTTTATTATATCCTATTTTGACGTAATGATCTTTTATCTCACCTGAAGACATCCCTTTCCCATCATCAAAAATTTCCACTGTTGCTCTTTTCTTTTCTGTCATGTCTATTGATACATAAACATTCCTTGCTTCCGCATCAATTCCATTCGCAACAAGTTCGGATATTGCCGATCCAACATTAGAATATAATTGTTTTCCAAACATTTTCAATGCAACATATGTTATCTCAAAATTTACACTATCCATTACGCTCTCCTTCTTTAATTATTTTTTTTGAAGCACGTGCTATAATTTCTTGTAAAACATTTACCACAACACTATTACCAAATTGCTTATAACATTCAGATTCCAATTCACTGATTTTGTATTTATTCGGGAATCCCATGAGATGTGCACACTCTCGTGGGGTTAATTTTCTAACGTTACCATTTACATAGTACATCCCAGTCTTACCACCTAATCCTCCCCCTTGAGAAGAAAGAGTGATTGATTGTCCCTTCGCCGAATATATTCGTTCTCCTTGCCGTCCTTTCCCGATTTTTCCAATTCTCACTAGTTCAGAAGATTTTTTAGTCGCACGCTCAATATCTAAGTCAAGTTTATATTCTCTTGTAATTATATATTTTTTGGTATCTTGTTCTATTAAAATATCCTCCAATGATTTTACTTTCCCTTTCCTCTCAGGAAAAGCAAAATCATTTATATTTAAATCATCTCTAAATGCAACAATATATAGCCTTTTTCTAGCCTGTGGTACCCCAAAATTCGTTGCATTCAATACCTTACTAAAAGGCTTATATCCTATTTTATTTAATTCTTCACTTATTCGCTTTAAGGTTTTCCCGTCATTATGAGTCTGAATATTTTTTACATTTTCAAGCATTATCATCTTAGGTTTATGATATTTTGCTATTCTTATTACTTCGAAAAACAGCTTGCCATTGGGGTCTTTAAACCCATCAAGCTTTCCTGATATGCTAAAAGCTTGACAAGGAAAACCAGCACATAATATATCATGTTTCGGAATCTGATTGCTTCGTATTTTACGTATATCGCCCGCTGGTCGCACCCCAAAATTTTTTTGATAAACATCACATGCAGCACCATCTATTTCAGAAGAAAAGACACACCTAGCACCATATGATGATAACGCCAAATGAAATCCTCCGATGCCACAAAACAAATCTATAAATGTTTGACCCAATAACCTTTTTTCGTTTTTCTTAACATTGAACATCAAAGCACTCCACTCTAATTATTTATATGGTTATCTTGTACAACAAATTGCTTTATTAGATAAATGTTTCCAAACAAACTATGTATTTTTTATCTTTATGCATATGCAATTTGCTTTTTTCATAAAAGTAAATTACTTTGTTTATTACGCCACAAAGTAATAAAATCCTTCATTTTTTTATAATATATATATAATAGCCTTTACTTATCTCATAATATTTTAATTTTCCGGAAAAATAGTCGCCCCTAAATTTGAAGTGAACCCCTTTTGTTCGACAAAACAAGTCTAACAAAAGGGGTTCACTTCATTCAAGCATCGGCTCTTTCTTCCATTGTTTTAATCGTCCTAAAGCAACATCATAATAAACCTGTGTTTTCTCAAATCCAATAAACTGGCGATTGTTTTTAAGGGCTGCTACGCATGTGGTACCAGACCCTGCGAATGGATCTAACACAACGCTACCTTCTGGGACAATCTTTACCAACTCTTCCATGAGCAATGTTGGCTTACCGGTTAAGTGGAATTTATCACTTTGTTTTACCGGGAAATCAAAACATCCTGGATATGGACCTGCATGCTGTGCACGTGGGCATTTTCCTTTTGTCCCCCACACAATGTATTCACATTGGTGTCGAAAATAGCCTTTATGCGGTGCACGGCTGCCGTTTCCCTTGTTCCACGCAACAATACCACGCCATATTAAATTTCCCATCTGAACAGCATCTGATGCAGTAGGCAACTGCCGCCAATCTGAAAACATAAGGAAATAGCCTTCAGGTTTTAATACTCTGTGACATTCATTAATCCATAAAATACACCAATGTAACCATGACCGTGAATCCATTGTGTCCCCCGGAAAATCCGGACGATGCACAAACTTATTAGTTGCGTTCTCATATTTAGCTGATGGTGTCTGAGCCCTTTCGTTCGCTGTCCTCCCGCCACTAGAATACGGCGGGTCTGTAATCACTGCGTCTACAGAATCGTCCTCCAACTGCGTGAGTAATTCTATTGAATCTCCCATTGTAATTGTATTCAAAAACTTACTATTCGTGCCTATCTACCTCTTTTGTATTTGTATTGACTAGTCTATTATTATAATATCACTTTTATGAAGGTTATGCAAACATATGTTCGTTTCGCAATTCATGATAATAAAATAGAAAAAGCCGTAGCACAAGGCTGCGGCTGAAATTTAAATTAACATATTATATTGCAATATCGAAACATGCTAGTGATAGATACTTTTAAAGAGCTTTACCATTTGCAGTTAAATTTATTGTTCTTTCCCTACATTAATTACTGTATCATACAATCCACAATGGTCTTCACTCTTATGCTTATCAATGCCTGTATAATCAAGGCTAGAATCTTCATATCGCTTGAATTTATATACAGCATCATTCATCAGCGGACCATTAAATACTCCTAGACTTACCAATAATTCAAAATCTTTGACTTCAAGTCCAGTAACCTTTTTGAACAGTTCAGGCTCTAATTGTGTGATGACCTCCTTTAGGGTATATTCGCGGAAATCTGTGAGGTACATGAAAACTGGAACTCTGGTTGCAAACTTAATAAGTTTATCTTGTATTTCTTTACGAAGACTCTTATATTCTTTTTCTTCATCGGTAAGCTTTGCCTTTTCTTTCTTCGTTAAATCCTTATTATTGGCCTTTTGTTTCAGTTTTTTTACTGCCTCTGATTTATTAATAATGGTTTCAATATCCTTATTCAAGCTACGAAACCCCTCAATACTTCTTAAGGCCTCCATAGCCACTGGATTATTCATAAGACGTTGAAGTGTTTTATTATCTACATTCACGAGTAACGCGCTTTCCCAACGTCGAGCTAATAATGTTGCTGTTGTACCACTCATAGCTATATCCAATACTCCAGCAGCATCAATTTGTCTCATTGTACTTCCATCATAAGCGAGCACTGGCAAAAACTTTATAAAATCTGCAACTTTCTTTTCAGGATTAGTCTCATCAACACTAAGGCGGCAGCTATAGTCGGCAATCTGTCTAAGTGCTCTGTCGGGTGCGAAGTCAAAAATATAACATTCCTTTTTTATTACTTCCTGTTTATTTGGAGATTTACCATCAGGATTTATCACTGTCCATGGGGATTGCACGCGAAAAGCAGCCTGGAAATATGTTTCCGGGCTTTTGAGATTTCTTAGCATAAATATTCCTGTCCATGGTTTTATTGTGACTCCTGTTGTCAACTTACCACAGGACAACGTTATCGTCTTGCTATGCAATGGGTCTTCCATTGATTCGCGAACTGGCTTCAGTGCATTTACTCCAATTCCAGCCTGTGGGCCTGCCGCTACATTGATTGTATAGTCATGATAAAATTTATTTTGCCTCTGCTCCAGCAGGTTTTTCATCGCGTAGCATGATGCAATACTAGGTAAAAACCAAAATGTATGTGATAACGTATTTAACAATGGTGTAAACCTAAATGGCATTGGTGGTTTTTTTGGACTAGTATCATTTAAGTAGAGTCATTAAACTCGTCAAATATGCTAATATATATTTGGGAGGCTAATAAAATGAACTATGATAAAGAATTTAAAGAAGATGCTATCCGACTATCCGACGAGATTGGCGTAAAAAAGGCTGCGGACCAACTCGGCCTGCACTATTCCACACTTTCTACTTGGCGGTCTCGTTCTAAACAATATAGAGACATTGCTTTTGTAGGCAGTGGAAATAAGCGCCGGGAACCAATGTCCGAAAAGGACAGAAAAATTTATGAAAATGGGAAAAAACACATTCAAGAGAACTTGAAAGGATCAAATGACATACTAAAAGAAGCACTTTGGTTTTTTCGCCTCCAGCCGAAAGAAGTAAAGGCCTGCAATGTCGGTATGATTTTATCTTAGAACATTCCAACAGTGGACCGGTTAAAGATAATGTGAGTAAGGTGCTTGGAAGTCAGCGAATCCGGCTTTTACAGATTCAAAAAAACCTTAATAAGGCACAAGTAGGCGAAAATGTTTTCTTCGGGCAGCATTTGGATTCAAATAATGGCGGGATTCGTCCATATAACAAGGAATTATGGATGTACTGCGTATGCAAATTGACCTCTAAAGAAAAAAGGCAATTACCCGCAAAGGTATTAGAAGGATAACTAAAAATGATGCGGAAGTAAAAGGTTTCTTCATGAGGCTTATAACGTAGGGGACCTAAAGGTAATAAACTAAGTCCACTACAGAAAGTGAATTGAAAAAAGAAAATCTTATTATAGGCAGGATTTCCACGGACTGGAAAAACCTTTTACTAAACTGTTTAACGGATATCACTCAGATAGGGTGTCGTGAAGGGAAATTATCTATATTTCTCCAATTCTTGATTGTTTTAATGAGAGGAAATATTGCCCTAACGTATGCGGTAACAATATGAAGAAGGAGCTTTGCGTAGATACTTAAAAGCTGCGGGCAACCCACCCCCCCCCCCCCTGATTTCCAATTGGTGGAGCTATACTCCCATCAGTGATAGGGGCTCCCAATATACCAAGTGGAAGCATATTCGGCCAACAACTAAACCGTTCCTGCCGGTCTTACCTCAAAAGTCTTAAGTGGCGTACATCCACTGCTAAATTAAAAATCTATCTTGAATGCAAGATTGGCAGCCTTCCATTCATCATACAGGAGACCTTACATTCAGTGTTTCATCTTTTTCTGTAAGATTAGGGGTCGTAGTCATTCTTAACAAAACAGGCCTGCATATTCGCNAGTGAAGCATTTCGCCAACAACTAACGTCCTGCGGTCTTACTCAAAGTCTTAGTGGCGTACATCACTGCTATGATAACGCTCGGATGGAAAGTTTTTTTGCAACACTTAAGAAAGATTTACTATACAAAATTCCAACTTACAAAATGCGCATGGAAGATGTTAAAGCTGNTATTTTTTANTATGTATTTGTTTATTACAACAAGACTAGGATTTACACTACCAATCCAGATGCTCTACCACCAGCTGCCTATAGGGCATTATGTGAGTTAACAAATGTTGTAGCTGCTTAGTTTAAAATATTTCGAGTTTGTTGACTGCACTTTTCTTGACAAGTCCATTGGTGGTTTTTTAGCTCCCATTTTCAAATTATCTACCGTTGTTTCCATGTAGTTACCACGAATTAAATCCAACCATTTTTGAACATCATCCTCATATTTAAACTTTGCTTTATCACCTTCTCCTTCCGCTTTGAAGAAAACATTGAGATCAAATTCATTAAACTCACCACACATAGCAATTTCTCTTATGGCGTCTGGTAACTGGTATGTCAAAAGGACCATACGTGGCAACTCTATGTACGGATTATTAATTTCTTTACATTTATTCTTTGCATTTTGCTCATCTGAATATGTCCAGTTATATATTTGTTCTTCTATAAATTCTCCTGAAGTAATTGCTCTGAAGGGTGTTCCAGATAGATACAAATAGCAAGATGTTGTAATAGGCATGTTGTCTTCTTCAAAATAGTCCATGCCTTCACCATTAGCATATTTGCGTTCATTATTATCTTCTGCTTCAAACAAGTCCTTCGCACTCTCACGCCATGCCCCATAATGGTACTCGTCGAAAATAACCATATCCCAATTAATTTCATGGACCCATTTATTTCTTGGTTTTATACCGCCAGCACTATTTTTTCCTAGATAGTCCTGAAAAGAACCAAAACAAACAATAGGTCTCTTGTGATCAGCCGTTTCAAATGTTAATTCACTTATACGAGAAATAAACTGCCAACCTTCAAAATCAACATGCGTTTTCAAGTCCTCTTCCCATGCACTTTGTACAGCTGGTTTAAATGTCAAGACCAATATTCTCTTAAAACCCATTTTCTTCGCCAATTGATAGGCAGTAAAGGTTTTCCCGAAACGCATTTTTGCATTCCATAAGAAATGCGGTATATTTGTTTTGTCATTTTTGAAGCTATTAAAATACGACATTGTTCTCTCAACAGCTGCTTCTTGCTCCGGGCGCATAGTAAAAGTTTGTGTACGCGCCTCAACATTTGACGTATGATTTCTTATAGCAATCACAGAAGCCTTAACATCATCTACAGTACATTGAAACCATTCTGTCTTTCCCGGATTTTTAAAACCCTGTTTACGTAAATAATGATGTATATCATGATCAGTAAAAGCAGTACCATCATCATATAATGCTTGCTCTTCAAAAACTATTTTATAAGGAAGTTGCCCAGGTCTTGCTGTTGGATATTGGTCTGCCACACGTTTTTGCACGTTAACTGTTGTATATCCTATTTTTAGGTATCCCTTATATTTTGGATTATCATCTTCATACGCGTATATTTGCGGATTAACATTCGGACGTTTAGGGAAAAAAGGTTCACTCATCATTCTCACCGCCTATATTCATCGGTCGAACCATGGACTCAATAAAGGCTATCTCTTCTTTTGTAATATCATATTTCTTGTATAATTTTTCATCATTCCATGTTTCCGAAAAATCTTGCATTGGAACGAATGAATATACTTTCTGCGTTGCATCTTGAGTGTTTTTCCTTAACATTACCAAAAAGCGGAAAAATCTTGTTGAAATATATGAAATAACATTTTCGCAAATTGTTTTCGTCTCAAATGGTCCAATAACAATATACGTCTCAGTACAACAACTGCCCTTTCCTCCTAAAAGCGGTTTATTTAAAATCTGATGGGGATAAACATCGCCTGCATTATATGCTTTAGTTATATATATTTTATTTTTATTTATCCATTGTTGGTTTCTAGTAATATTAGCTAGTTCTATGTAACTAATATTACCACGTTCATAAAGTTCAACCATATTAGCCTTTTTTTCTTTCTTTCCACTAAAATTTGTGGCTAATCCAAAGGGCCTTCTTGAACTCACATATTTTTCAAAAGTTTCTTCCTTTAGGTTTTTCACCTTTTTCAATATTGGAATTGCTTCATTTCTACGAATAAAAACATCTCCTCCAACGTCTTGAAGAAATCGTTCATCTGTTGATATAATTGTGCTTTTATCGTGAGTAATTACCTTACATTTTCTAGTGCAATTTCTATCCCAAAGGAAGTAACAAACTCCCCCCTTTATTTCCACTCCATTTCCAAAACAATCTGCTGCATTTAAAAAATCATGCAACTCTATTATGTGTTTATCATTAATCATTTCATCCCGAAATGTGTCTAGGCCTTTACCTCCAGAAAACCATCTAGAAGGTATGATCATTGTCATGTATCTGGGTTTTAATTTTTTTGCCTGTTCAACAAATTTCTGGTATATGGGTTTTGCACTTGCACTATTTCCACCGTCACTTAATTGGTATGGTGGATTACCAACAATAACATCAAATTTCATATTAAATATATCCTCCGGTTTAAAGACGTGAATAAATTCATAAGCGTAGCTTTCAAAATTTTTATTTCGATCATAAACCGCCTTAGATGCCCCACAAAAAACACAATTATTGTCTTTCCATTTATGTCTTGTATTCTTATACTCAATATTTCCCATATCATTTTTAAAAGAGGAGCACACTGAATATTTACCATTAGAAAATTTAGAACAATATAAACTTCTTCGTGCTAGAAGGGCAGTCAAACCGGTTATAGCAATACCATATAGCTGCTGGGTATAAATGTGATCCAATCTTTGTTGTAAATCCGGTATTTCTTTTTCAAGCCCTTTTATAAGACGTTTTGCTATTTCGCGTAAAAATACTCCAGTTTTTGTTGCCGGATCAAGGAATTTAGCATTCTTGTTATGCCAAATTTCTTTCGGCAGCATATCAAGCACTTGATTTGCCAATGCCGGCGGGGTAAAAACTTCATCGTTGCTTAAATTAGCAAGACAAGATAAAACATCAGGGTTATAATTAACGTTTTTTAGCAATTCACTCATAATCTTTTAGCCTCCCATAATGTGTTAATGGATACTCTTTGACAGGTGCTGGGATAAACCCGTCACTTTCCTCATCATACCCTAACATTGGCTGAAATAGATTTCTTTCTTTATCATGGCTCGCAATAAGTTCTGCAAACGTAAAATCTCTTCTTTGAAATAAACTTCCTCTAACCAAAGACCATTCGGAAAATACAATTGGGTTCCCGTCTATTTGATTAAGTGTTAATGCATCGCCACACACAATATTTTTTTCTAAAATAAACCTAGCAACGTCTTTAAATACAGCATTGTTTTTTTGTAATTTATCTTTAGTTATCTCGATAAAACTCAAAAGCAGTCTTTTTCTACATTCATAGACATTGTCTTCAAGAATATCAATGCCATAAATACTAGAAACTGCCAAAATAGCATATCTTTCATATTCAAGTGCACTTTTAGCGTAACGTTGTCCAACAACAACTAGTTTACGCCGTAATATCTCAATAAGAAAATTTCCATTACCACAAGCCGGTTCTAAAAACCGTGATTCAATTCGTTCCGTTTCCTGCCTAACCAGGTCTAACATAGAGTTAACTTCACGTTCAGACGTAAAAACCTCACCATGTTCAGCAACCCGTTTTCGTGTATTTATTTGCTTTTTAACATTCATAATTTCACCCGTCTAACATGTTTTTACAATTATAACATTATTTATCATATTAAACACTTACTTTGAATATTAGTTATTCATAATTAATAGGTACCTTTCTCACTACACACGCTCCCAAATCTCGCTTTTAAGCGATTTTTAGAGACGGCTCTATTGCTAACGTGAAGGGATTTAATAAATTTTGTCGAAACTAGTGGGAATATGTAAATTAATAAACCAATTGGCAAAACTAGCGAGGTAGTTTAAATGATTAAAATGCTTATGGCACTAATACTTGTTTTTTTTGTAGTAATTTTTCCTGTGCAAACAATTGCAGCGCCTATAATTTCAAGCACAATTAACGAAGGAACACCAACTAGTAGCACACAAGTTTATTCTAATGGTAAAGTCATTGTTTTTATACCAGATGACATGATACATTTCAATTTATTTGGGACTGATTACAATGAAAGCGGCAACTTTATTTTTACACTGTTTTTCTATTTTGAGGATGAAAAAATTAGGCAATCATTTGTTGACGACTTAAAAGAGCAAGTGAAAAATAAAGATGTCAATATCATCGGTCTAAATACACCAGATGCTTTAGAATGTATTTCCATGAATTGTTTCTTTGATATGAAAAAACAGCATATCATTGTAACAGATGAAGCGTTTATAGACTATGATGGTGATCTTTTAGGTATCCAAACATCACAAACCCGCAGTGTTGTTGACCTTAATGAAAAATATCCTGTGTTCATGAAAATTGCTAATAACTGCATCTCCATACTAGAAAGCACAAAAAATGAACCTAAAATTGCTGCCCAGCTTGCATACTATGAAAATTTAAAGAAAGATGAAAAGCAAAATTAAATAAGAGCGGTTTTTTATTTCATATTCGTCAAAATATTTATAACTACGTCAACTAAAATAATCCAAAATCAGATTCATAATATATGTCATAATGCAAAAAAATAGGCCCTCTCACGAGGGCCTTAACATACTCAGAATAAAATTTTTATTTTTGCTAAGAATCCTTTTACATTGCCTCCTACATATTCAATGGCAATAGCGTTCTTGCTTGAATAATTGCGCTGTACTTCTACAGAACATTCTCCCCCATCAGCATAGACGCCACCGACACCAAACTCCCAATCAGGGCGTTTGTGGGTGTTTAGATACGTCGTCAAGGATTGCTTGTAGCTCGCTAATGATTTTTCCTGATTCTCCAACGTCGCTTGCAATTTCTGTGCTTATGCTTTCAGCTTTGTCATTTGCGTTTATGACAAGAGAGACCGTCCTCTCCTAGCATATTTTTTCTTCTTTCAGCCATATTCTCCAACACGCCAAAAATCGCCGAGATTTACTCAGATACGCGAAAGACAGAGGATTTGTTAATGGTATAGTACACACAGGTACATACCATTACAAAACCGCAAGATCTGACAAAGTAGATGAGCAAATATTGGCGATTTTACCCACAAAAAAAGCCCTCAACACAAGGCTGAGAGCCGACTTTGTAATGGCAGGGGTACTAGGACTTGAACCCAGATCTACGGTTTTGGAGACCGCTGCTCTACCAATTGAACTATACCCCTATGGAGCGGAAAACGAGATTCGGACTCGCGACCCCCTCCTTGGCAAGGA
>JGI20225J20221_1001749_pt1 | contig 20032 bp, 19 predicted proteins | sample BioMet4_FD_20221 | JGI IMG/M metagenome (IMG submission 20221) | reverse complement strand
TTTATGAGGGAAATGATTACGTTGGTGAAGAGGCCGCCAAAGACATTGCTTTTATAGATGAACTGTACGCGAAAGCCTTGGAGTTCTGGATCTGGCACCTTCAAAATAACAGCACCAATTTCTTTTATGAGTACGAAAGGGTTCAGACAGTTGAAGAATCATTGGAGATGATTGAGGAGGAGAAAAGGAAATATGAGATGGAGATAGGATAGATCTTACCTGCAAATTAATTAATAATAAAGGAGTTCCTCAGGTTAAATTTTTTTCTGAGGAACTTTTTTATTAATCTCGAACAATTATGTTATCTCATTCATTTTTTTAAATCGAAGATTGGGTGAAGTGTTATTAAAGTAACGTTCACCGATGTATCTGTTACATGAGAATTTTAAAGGATGGTTAATCGGTAATCTTTTGAAAAAAATTACACATTCTTCTACGGATTTAAATCTGACATTATTGTCTTCCTGAATTTTATTTTCATCCATGATTTAGAAATTTTATTTTTTGGTTAAAATAATCATCCAAGACCATAATGTCAATACTCAAATTTTGTCATCCGAGTTTTATTTTTTTTGAAAATATTTAAATAAGAAGAAGATTAACCAAGCACCGCCTACATAAACAAAATACTCAGAAAAATCATAATATGCTACATTAAATGTATCGGAATAAAAATTTGAAGAAAATGGATAAAAAGCGTTATTAGGAAATAATCTTTGACCATCTAAAGTCATTTTAATGCCTTGAATGTCCATAGATTCATTCTGACTTTTAATAATTAAATAGGTGTGTAAAAAAGTCCACATACTTAATATAGCCACAACTATTTTATTGCCTTTCTCCACTAAGTATTTTATTAATTTTTGAGCAAATCCATTTTGTAGTGCAAGATTATTATCAGAATTCTCCTGATTTTTTTTCCATTTTACATTTATTTTAATTCCACTCATCTTATCATAATTATCCCAAATTACTATAAGAGCTATAGTGGTTGCAATCATAGATATAAAATGCAAAGAATTCAATTTGATTGAAATTATTAAATTAATGGCTACAACAAGAGAGTATGCATACAGAGACCATCTTTTCATCGCCAATAACCCAAAATTTGAAATGATTCCTGCTACTGATGTGAAGATTGATAAATACAGAAGAAATTTATTATCAATTAAAGGAGCTAAAACCAAATCAATTACTATACAATAAACAAGATAAATGAAGTTGATTATGAAAATAATTAATATTGATTTTGGTAGTTCTTTAGTTTTGGATTGCAGAATAACCTTTTCTTCAGTTTCAGTTTGTGCGATGAGTTTTTCTTCGGTTTCCATTATAAAAGTTTTAAATTAGTTGTGAAAAATCAATAAAAGTATTTCCAAGAAAATTTCACTGGCAATTTATTTTAATCTGATCTTTTGCTTTTTTATAACCTAAATCGGCTGCTTTTTTAAAAGATGAACATGCGGCAGTCTTTTCTCCAATTAACACTTGAAAGATTCCCTTTTCATAGTAAGCCTCAGCGTAGCTTGGATTTATAATTGTAGCGCTATTAAATTCCTGCATAATTATCATTTTAGAACCATTAAATTTCCCAATACCTGGGATTTCAATGTCATCAAAGTTTCGATTCTTTTTTATGTTATCTTCTTTATGTAGCATAGCCAATTTAAAATGCGCGCGCGCATTTTTGAAAGGACCTGATAACTCGGTTGCGTGCCCACAATATAATATTGCATTATCATAATCATTTAACACTTTAAATGCATCGGAAATATTTAAAAGAATTTCAGCACAAAATTCAGCATTTTCATTTACTGCTGGGTCGCTTGAGATATCTTTAGTTTTGTTTAATGCTTTATTATAAGCCTCAAGGGATAAATCAAATGCTTTTCTAAAATCTTTGAGGGAACCAATATAATCACCAGATTTAAACTTCTTTTTGCCGCTTGAATTATCTTCATATCCAATTGGTCTCTGGCAACTTGAAAAACAAATTAGTGACATAACTATTAAGAATAGATTTTTCATATTTCTTTAAAATAAGGATGAAATAGTTATTTACTTCAATTTTCCATGAAGTTGACTTGCAGTTATAAAATCGAAAAAATAAAATTATTGACAGTATTTCTTTATTACTTCGTATGCTTCATTGTAGCCTAACTCTAAAGCTTTATGTAGATCTAAACATCCGCTCTCTTTTTGGTTTAATCTGAATCTTGCACTACCTCTGAGATAAAATAAAACACCATAATTAGGCTTATAATCTATGGCTTTTGAATAATCTGCAACGGCTCCATTGTAATCTTGTAGTTCATATTTTGCATTACCTCTGTAATGAAAAGCATCTGCATATTTGGGATCAATTGCAATGGCTTTAGTAAAATCAATAATGGCTGAATTGTAGTCTTTGAGACTTACTTTTCCGCTACCTCGAAGAAAATATGCTACAGCAAACTTGGGACTATTCTCTATGACTTGATTAAAATCAGCAACAGCGCCCTTGAAATCATTTGTTCGCATCATTGCTGTGCCTCTGAAGAAATAAGCAGTAAAATTTTTAGAATTCAGCTCTATTGATTTAGAAAAATCGGTTATTGCTCCTCTGAAGTCTTGTTGCCCGCTTTTTGCAATTCCTCTATCAAAATACTCCTGAGCTGTCTGGCAGCAGCCCATAGAGACCAGTGCCAGATTAGAAATCAATAACGCTACGAAAAAAGATTTCATTGTTTTAAAATTTAGGTTTAGAATTGATTCAGCATTATTAAGTAGGTAATTTGTTAGTAAATTAAAGTTTATTACAAAAAAGGGGCGTGAACCTAAACTATATCCGCAGTTGAGGTATCGCCAGACACCTGCATACAAATAAGTAAAGCCCACGCCTTTGACGTGAGCGTTTCACTTATTATTCTTGTATGCATTTCCAACTGGCGATTTTCAACTGCAGGAATAAAAGCTAACGCTGCATATTTTAAAAATTAGTTTTTCAAATTCAAACCATTAAGTATCAATATTAAATATTTAATCAAAATTAGTATTTTATGTTGCAGATACAAACCTACTAACAGAATTATTTCAAAAAATTCAAGAATATTATGAAACCTTCAATATCTTATAATGGTACGTGAATGGTACATACTAAAGTCAATGATTTAAAGGGATTGAGGCCAATGTACCATGTGCCACGATAAAATATTTTAAAAAAATTAGGTTTACCGGAATAGGTGCTTCTGTGTTAAAATAACAATCAGATGAAAAAAACAGGGTGGTACTGGTACATCTGTATTTAAAATGGTGACACATTGAGATTTGATATGTACCAACGGTGTACCTGCGTGTTGATGATTTGCCAATGTGCCGATGTGATGGTTTAGCGCTGTTATGTTTTTATTATACAAAAAAGGGATGCCTTGTAGCATCCTTATATAATGTTTTTTATTCTTTATTTCAATCAAACATATCTTTTACTTTATTGAAGAAGTCCTTTTTTAGGCCTTCGGGAAATTCGAAGTTTTGGGAGGCTTGAAGCTTTTCGAGAGTTTTCCGCTCTTCTGAGGAAAGTTTTGTGGGAACCCAGGCATGGATTTTAACCAGGAGATCCCCTTTCCCATAGCCGTTGACATCGAGCAATCCTTTACCCATGAGCAGGGAGGAAGCAGCGTTAGCTGCGATATCTAAAATGATAAGATGCCGCAGCTACGCTGCTTGTTTGCACTTTTAAAGAACGATTTCTACAAAGATCCCCCACCTAACGCTGTACCGTTCCCCTCGCTGGCGCAGTTTTGTAAACTGTGCCTTCTTAATTTTTAAGTAACTCCCCTGGCAACGGGAGGTAATTTTTTATAAGAATTTATGCCTGCCGCGGTTTCCCATTCCTTCAAGACGGAGGCTTTGTGAGGATTTAATCTCATATTCAGGCATTATTCTCTCGCCAACAGGTTGTATAAGCCCCGGTTCATCCGCTTTCGGATTTTTGATGGCAGGGGATACCGGATAAGCATTCATAAGCTCATAGGGATAAGGATTTAGCATCCCTGTAACCTCAGCCAGTGGCAGGTCGTTGGAAAGCCACATCCGCTCCTGATCAGGATGCAATATTACCGGAGATCTTGGATGGTTGATCTTCTGCAATAACAGATTTGCCACCGTCGTAATGATTGCAAAGGAGTTTATAACATCTCCGGTCTCCTGATTGGTCCACTGGTCCCATATACCTGCCATGGCAAAGGGCCGCACCTTATTTTGAAGATATACCACATAAGGTTTGTTGAGCTTTTCAACAGCGGGCCCTTCGATAAAGGCATCGGCAGGGATTAGACAACGCTGTGACCGGATAGGTTTGCGGAATGATGGTTTTGTAATGATTCCTTTGGCTCCCTTATAATTTGGATCATCTTCAGGGTTTTGATCCCCTTCGGCCCTTGCATTGATGAACAACATGGACGATTTCTTCGACCAGAAAGGTGTAAGTCCAAACCTATATAGCTGTATTACCTCAGGTCTTTCATTGGTAATGACCGGCGCAAATTTCCCCGGAGATATATTAAAAGAAGGGTTGATCTGGACCGATTCCGGGACCGTGACATTGAAACGCTTTTCAAGAATTTCAACCGTTTCGGTAAGTATGTATCTTCCGCACATGACTGCTGTTTTTAGATCAAGTTACGAAACTTTTTGCTGTTGAGTTTCATCAACGGGCCGGAAGTCAATTTTCACAAATTTTCCCCTGGCTGGCGCGGTGTGTGTCCTGAAGTGAAAGGACAAGTAAGTTCTTTAACATGCTGTACAAAAGATGAAGGGATTTCTGGGAAGAAATGATCCTTCGCCGGTGGTCTGCAGGGGCAGCCGACAAACCGCCTTACGGTGCTGTGCAAAGATTCGCCCCAGCGAAGGCGTTTTGGGGAGGAATGTGGGGGGGTAAATAAAAAACGAACACCTTTAAGATGTTCGTTTTTAATGCCTTGTGGAGCTGCGGGGAGTCGAACCCCGGTCCAAACGAGGAAGCAATGCGCTTTCTTCATGCTTATCCCATCTTTGATTGTCGGATGTGAGCTGGCTCAGGGCTACCCATTCACACCTTATCTCCTTTATTTTCATCAGCTGACCGGAGCTTCCAGCCGATTATCCCCGATATTACTGCACCTCCTGATCGGGCCGCTTCGGGACAACAGCACCCGGGAGATGTCTCACTCCAGCATCTTATGCCGGATTAGCTTATCTACTGTTACTTCGATTAAGCGGCAAGAGCAAAATTATTTTCGCCAATTACTTGTTCGGAAATTATGATTTACGGGACAACTTCCAATGCCCGACATGCTTACGCACCTCTTCTGCCCGCTGTCAAAACCGGTCAGCCCCTAATGGGGATTACAAAGATAATATTTTATAATCACATTTAATCACATTTTTCTCCTTTGCCCTGGAGATTAATTTACTCCAAAACAGTGAGTCTAAATTGTTAATGATAATTATCCTCTCTGAAACAACAAAATTCATTCCAAATATTCCGGTTGAATTTTTTCTTGTCTGAAGAACCTGATTGTTGATTTTTATTACATCCTTATCCTGCAGGGTGGATGAACGCCCATCCGTTAAATCCCGCGGTAAAGTATCCGAAGAAATTTGTGATTCGTAATTTAAAATAGCAGTTTTCCCAAAGACTTCTGTTCATGAATCAGAAGCCATTTTTTTCTTTCAAGTCCGCCGGAATAGCCTACTAATTTGCCATTAATTCCAATAATACGGTGACAGGGAATAATTATGGGCAAAGGATTTTTCCCGTTAGCCAAACCCACGGCCCTGCTGTATCTTGGGGAACCTAATTCTTTTGCAATGTCGCCGTAATTTTTTGTTTCTCCGAAATTTACTGACTGAACCAATCGCCAAACCTGTTTCTGGAAAGAGGTTCCCTCCGGATCAATCTCCAAATCAAAACTAAACCTGCTTCCTTCAAAATATTCCTTTAATTGGGCCAAGGCCTTAATCAGTATTTCCGGTGTTGGCAAAGCATCAACATCTTCTGCATTATCAACAAAAACAATTGATTTCAGGCTGTGTCCATCAGAATTTAGCCTCAACCATCCCAGGGGACTATGATAAAACAGAAAATAATCTTTCATTAACTTATAGAATATCTGCCAAACTAAAAGGTGGGAGTGATTTATTATTGTATTATTTTTGGCCAAAATTCATCAACCCCATCAATGTTCACAAAATTGTCAAGAACGATCTTCAGAAACAGGGTTCTAATCCTAACCCTTATAGGATTGTTTACTGCTGTTATGGCTTTCAAAGCTGTAAATGTAAAATTATCTTATGAGAATTCATCCATTCTGGCCGAGAAAGATAGTGTAATGCTTGATTACATGAAATTTAAAAAACGTTTCGGCGAGGATGGCAATGTATTTGTTATTGGGATCAAAAATCCGGAAATCTTTTCTCTTAAGCAATTCAATGCCTGGTATGATTTAGCCAACGACATACAGAAAATCGATGGTGTCCAGGGAATAATCAGCATTACAAAAGGTTATAATCTTTATAAAAATGAAGGGACTCACAAGTTTGATATTATTCCTTCCGTAAAACAGAGACCTACCTCCCAGGCTNAAGTAGATAGTCTTAAAAAGCAGATACTTGGCCTTAAATTTTATGAAGGGTTGCTTTATAACCCTAAAAACAATGCCACACTTTTGGCAATAACGCTTGATAAAAGCAAGATGAATGACAAAAGGCGCATTGTGCTGGTAGAAAAGATCCTACAAACCGCCAAGAGTTATCAGCTCAAAAATAATGTTGAGGTTCATTATTCAGGGATGCCCTATATCAGGACAGTAACCATGAAAAAGGTTCAGCACGAATTGTTCCAGTTCATCATGATGAGCCTCGGTATCGCCGCTTTGATAATGTTCCTTTTCTTCCGTTCAAAGAGGGTTGTCTTTGTATCCTTGCTTGTTGTAGGAATCAGTATCGTATGGGTTTTGGGTATCACTGCACTATTCCATTACAAGATAACCATACTTACAGGTGTAATACCTTCCCTGATTGTTATCATAGCGATTGAAAATTGTATATACATTCTCAATAAATACCATTGGGAGTATCGCAATCACGGCAATAAAATCAAAGCCCTGACCAGAGTTGTTGAACGGATCGGTTTTGCTTCTCTGATGACCAATGCTGCAACGGCTTTAGGATTTGCTGCTTTCATTCTGATTCCTAATCAGATGCTCAGGGAATTCGGAGTCGTTACTTCAATAAATATCATGATGGAGTACCTGCTTTGTATATTATTACTTCCCATCATCTTCAGTTTTATTAATCCTCCGGAAGAAAAACATGTAAAACATCTTGACAGTAAAGTATTCACAGCCATCCTCGACAAGATTGTCCTGATGATCAGTACCCGTCGCAATTTAATCTACATCATTTCACTTTTATTGCTGATCATCGGAGGATTTGGCATCAGCAGAATGAAAACCTCTGGAAAGATAGTGGATGATTTTCGACAGGATGATCCTATTTATATAGATCTTAAATTCTTTGAAAACAATTTTGGTGGTGTAATGCCATTTGAAATATCCGTTGATACAAAAAAGAAAAACGGTGTTCTTGTCGGTTCCACCATCGAAAAAATAAGCCAGCTACAAGATACTATCAATACTCATCCGGAATTTTCCAAACCATTATCAATTGCTGAACTGTTTAAATTTGCCAGGCAGTCTTATAATGGCGGCGATTCCACGTATTACACTCTTCCAAGCCAGATGGAGAAAGGATTTATTATGGGATATCTTCCGAAGAACATAAAAGGGAAGAGTACTAATTTGATGAATTCTTTTATTGACAGCACTAAAAGGTACACCAGGGTAAGTTTCCAGATGGCTGATGTTCCAACGCACCACATGGATTCACTGATGAGTGTAATACTTCCCCAGGTAAAAAGTGTCTTCGATCCTGCAAAATATAATGTTGTGGTCACCGGCAACGGGGTGGTATTTGCCAGAGGCACCAATTTCCTGATCCGGAATCTTTTTGAGAGTGTCATTATTGCCATTATCCTGATATCATTATTAATGGCTTTCTTATTCTCATCTTTCAGGATGATTCTTGTTTCAATGATCCCGAATATTATCCCTTTGCTTATCACAGCGGCAATTATGGGTTTCACAGGAATTCCGATTAAACCATCTACCATTATAGTTTTCAGTATCGCGCTTGGGATCTCGGTCGATAATGCCATACAGTACCTTTCGCGTTACCGTCACGAGCTAAAACTCACAAACGGAAATATTAAGGAATCTGCATTAAACGCACTGCAGGAAGCAGGATTCAGCATGATTTACACCAGTATAGTGCTTGTACTGGGATTCAGTGTGTTTATTGCATCAGGATTCGGAGGTACACAGGCACTGGGAATTTTGATCTCTACGACCCTTTTCATTGCGATGTTCTTTAATATTATGGTTTTGCCTTCCTTGCTGCTTACATTGGATAAGAGATTGGCAAGCAAGGCTTTTCAGGAACCCATCGTTGAGATCTATGATGAAGAAAATGAAAATGGAGATTCAAACGGGAAAATAGAATAACCTTCCAGACTGCTTAATTTTAAAGGAGTATCCGTTATGTTGCCTAACGATTACAGACCGTGTCATAAAATAGTCATTAGTAGTCATTAATAGTCATTGTGCGGTAAAAAAACAATTAATGACAATCAAATAACCATAAATGACCATCAATGACTATTTAATGACAACATTTGACAAAGGGAAATCTCAATCAGGAAAGTAAACGCATATTCATTAATTTTATATACTGGTTTCCTTCTTTTTTTTACAATATCTTTTCGGAAATATCTTTCAGGAAATCCAATGCTTGTTTAACGGAAGTAATATCTGAGAAGATTATACTTAATTTTCCTCTGGCTTCCTTTACCCGGCAAATGGATGGGTTTTGTACAATCCAGTTCATAAGTTTCTGAAATGAAATGGATTTATAAAACTTAGATTCTTGGTCTGATGGAAGATAACATAGCATATTGTTTTCCTTCAGGATGATCCTTTCCATATTCAGAGAAATTGCGATCCAACGAAGACGTACAACATTCATTAATTCCTGGGAAGGCTGGGGAATGGGTCCAAAACGGTCAATCAGGCTTTTCTCGAATAAAAGCAGGGATTCTTCTGTTTCCATGTTATCAAGCTCACGATAAAGGAGCATTCTTTCTGAAATACTTGTAATGTACTCATCGGGGAACAGTAATTCCAGATCGGTTTCAATGTTACAGTCATTCACGAATTTTACTCCCAGGATACTTCGCGAAGCTTCTTCATGTTCGTCCTCAAAAACTTCGGAAAACTCTTCTGTCTTCAGTTCCTGGATCGCCTCATTCAATATTCTGTGGTAAGCGTCAAATCCAATATCAGCAATAAATCCGCTTTGTTCCCCTCCCAAAAGGTTGCCGGCTCCTCTGATGTCCAGATCCTGCATCGCAAGATTGAAGCCACTGCCGATTTCTGAAAATTCTTCAATGGCCTGAAGACGTCTCCGTGCATCCGGATTTAATACATTCAACGGCGGAGAGAGAAGATAACAGAAGGCCTTTTTGTTGGAACGTCCAACCCTGCCGCGTAATTGATGTAGTTCGCTCAACCCGAAATTCTGGGCATGATTGATAATAATGGTGTTTGCGTTAGGAATATCCAACCCCGATTCAATGATGGTGGTGCCAATTAATACATCAAAATCACCGTTTATAAAGTCAAACATGACTTTTTCAAGTTTGTCTCCTTCCATCTGCCCATGTCCGATAACAGTACGGATTCCGGGGCAAAGCTGGTTGACCAGGTTCTCGATTTCAACTAAATTATTAACCCTGTTGTTGATGAAGAAAACTTGACCGCCTCTTGAAACCTCGTAATTGATAGCATCACGGATAATATCTTCACTGAAAACATGTACCTCAGTCTGGATGGGATATCTGTTAGGCGGTGGGGTATTGATGATGGAAAGATCCCTTGCCCCCATCAGTGAAAATTGCAAGGTCCTTGGTATTGGGGTGGCCGTAAGAGTAAGAGTGTCTACATTTACTTTAAATTGTTTCAGCTTTTCCTTTACGGAAACACCAAATCTTTGCTCCTCATCAATGATCAGCAATCCAAGATCCTTGAATTTAATATCTTTCCCTACCAATCGGTGAGTGCCGATTACGATATCTATTTTTCCTTCTTTAACTTCCTGTATCACCTCCTTCACATCTTTGGAATGACGCAGCCGGCTGATGTATTGAATATTGCAGGGAAAATCCTTTAACCGGTCTTTAAATGTTTTATAATGCTGTAAGGCAAGAATAGTCGTTGGAACCAGTATCGCCACCTGTTTCGAATCAGTCACCGCCTTAAATGCAGCCCTGACGGCAATTTCAGTTTTCCCGAATCCCACATCCCCGCACACCAGCCGGTCCATGGGAACAGGTTTCTCCATATCTTCCTTGACGCAAAGGGTGGCCTTCAGCTGATCGGGAGTATCCTCGTAAATAAAGCTGGCCTCCAGTTCCTCCTGGAGGTAAGAATCAGGTGTAAAGGCAAACCCGTTCTCCATCTTACGTTTTGCATAAAGAGCGATTAATTCACGGGCAATATCTTTAACCTTGCTCTTGGTTTTATTCTTTAAATTCTGCCAGGCGGCTGTTCCAAGTTTATTGATGGTAGGCTCACGACCTTCTTTCCCTTTGTATTTTGCAATCCTGTGCAGTGAATGAATGCTCACCAAAAGAGAATCATTATCCCTGTAAACCAAACGAATGGATTCCTGGATATTTCCATTTACCTCAGTTTTAACCAAACCCGCGAATTTCCCGACTCCATGGTCGATATGAACTACATAATCCCCCGGATGAAGTTTACTCAGTTCTTTGATGGTAATAGCCTGGTGCGCCGATTTTCTGGATCTTAGTTTAAAACGATGATAACGTTCAAAAATCTGATGATCGGTATAACAACAGATTTTTAAATCATGATCAATAAACCCTTCATTCAAGGCAAAGGGAAGGCTGTCCAGCTTTTGCGGATCGCCCCTGTCGTCGAAGATTGCATGAAGGCGTTCTATCTGTTTCGGACTGGAACACAGTATAATATTACGGAAACCGAGCGAACGGTTCTCCTTCAGGTTATCGCCAAGAAGATCAAAGTTCTTATTAAATACCGGTTGTTGGGAAGTATTGAATTTAAATTCCTCCGGATTTTTTAAATGTTTTGAGCTTCCGAATTCAAGACAGGCAAATGAAGAAATCCCCTGCTTGAACTCCTTTTCAGAGATAATCAGATCATTTAATTCTTCATCTGATTTTTTTTCAAGCATCGCTGAATACAATCCCTCGATCTGTCCTGAAACGAAGTTGAAATCCTGGGCTGAGATTATAGTGCTCTTATCTACAAAATCGAAAAATGAAACCCTCTTTTCCTCGTTCAATCCCTCGTGGATATTGGGAATAATGGAAATTTTATCCAGCAGTTCCTTCGAAATCTGATCCTCAATATCGAAAGTACGTATTGATTCCACTTCATCGCCGAAGAAATCGATACGATAGGGATCTTCGTTGGAGAAAGAAAAAATGTCTATAATGGAACCACGGAGAGAATATTGGCCGGGTTCATACACAAACTCCACTTTTTCGAATCCATAAGTGTACAATACCTCATTAATAAACGAGATAGAAAGTTTTTCACCTTTTTTTATCAGAAGCGTATTCTTGGAGAGCGCACTTTCGGAAATAACCTTTTCCATGACAGCCTCGGGATAGGAGACCACTAAAAATTGTTTCCCGTTTTGTTTCAGACGGTTTAAAACTTCAGTGCGGAAGATAATATTCTCGCTGTCAATCCTTTCGTCTACGACATTTCTGAGATAAGAGGAGGGAAAGAAGAGAATCTCTTCTTTCATTCCAAGAGAACTCAGATCATCGTAAAAGTAGGAAGCCTCTTCCCGGTCATTTAAAATAATGAGGCCTTTAAAAGGATTTAAATGATGGGCAGCAGCACAAACCACAGGAGCCGAAGATCCTGTCAATCCTTTCAGAAAAATCCGATTGCTGTTTTTATTAGAAAGTATTTCAACCAGTCCGGTGACGGAGGGATGACTGTAATAATATTTTAAAAGTTCCTTAAGTTCCAATTATTTATTTCAAAGAGAAACGCAAAATTATATCAAAATGATTTTAGAAACAAAATTTTAAAATTTGTGAATAAAATTCAGCCCTGAACAAAATGCATCAGGCTAAACCTCAGAACCGGATGACTCTATTCGACGATTCCTTCCGCTGCAGTCAAGGAGGCAGGGCGGATCACAGATCACGCGGTTAAAAAGCTGCGGTTTGCAAAACCGCAGCAGCGAGGTTCTGATGGATATAATCCAATTTCTGATCAATAACTGCATTGCTCCAAAGTTCAATTGGTTTGTTGTCTGTTCGCCAAAACCGGTAGCCATCGGGTGTCTTAAATTGACTTAACAGCCATTCCTTCCTGCTTTCTTTTGGATTATCAAGTATAGCCTTGATGATAGCCTTGCTGGTAAACCCTTGCCCCATCTCTATCTGTCCTCTGGAGATATTTTTGCGACTTTTGCTACTTGCGACTTTTGCTATTTTTCCCTCTTATCACCACATCATCTTATCACCGCATCAGCACATCATCACATTCAGGATTATGAAACTTGTATTTTCGGCTCATTAAGTTTTGCTCTGCTCAAGCAAAGATAAGAAGAGAACATCAGAATTAAAATATCCGAAAAGACTTACTTTCAAGAATTCTGATCGATATAACAAAGCATGGTCACAGACCCGCGCTATCGAGGATGCAATCGTGCGGGAGCGGGGAGGATAACCGCCAAGCTTTATCCTATCATCCGCACGATGACAATAGTTTTGACAACGGGTTGCTATCACAATACTTCTTCAGTGGTTCACTCTCGTTCATCTCCATTATCCATACCTGACCTATTAAATGAGCCTTTCCCTTGTCCGTTCAATACCGTAGGCTTTTGTCCACAGCACCGCAAGGTGGTTTGCCGGCTGCCCCTGCAGACCGCCAGCGAAGGATCATTTCCTCTCAGAATCCCTTCATCTCTTGTACAGCATGTTAAAGAACTTGACTAACTCGTCCTCAACTTCAGGACACACAACGCGCTAGCAAGGGATCGAACAAATGAGATATTTTTATTTGTTCCCCGGTCTTAGAACATAGTCATTGGAATCACTGAATAAAATATGATTTAATTCCCCCACATTTCAGTCCCCAAAAATATCATCTATATTCTTTATTAATTCAGGCAAAATTTTGCGATTTAAAAAGAAATCAATTTCCAGTTTTCCGGTAAACATTAAATTATATAGTACAGAATGAATTTTAATTTTTTCTTCATTATCTAATGTGAATTTCATATTAAATTGTTCCCCTATTGGATTAAATATAAAAGATTCCCATTCTTTTAAATACAGTTTTTTAAGGGATTGCTTCATATTTATGAAATCAAATTCTTCTCCGTCTAAAAAGGTGTTCGCCTTGAAAAAATCAAAATCAATAGTTACTTGGTAGACTACTCTTTTATAATCGCTATCATAAGATAATTTGAAATTACTAAAACTAATTATCTCATGACCATCCGTGCTTTTAAATAATATGTTCTTATACATCTTAATAAGATATAAATGTCAATACGGTATAAATGCTCTGTGAAAAATAATTCCTTGGTCATTTAATCCAATTTGATAAACCCCTTTTATGCTATTTATCATACCAGGACTTTCAAACCATTGACCTATACTGTTATATCTTGTATAATCACTAATTCTATAGGCCCAACTTCCTTTTTGTACAATAATGTTATCAAATTCTTTTGGAAAGTTATGAAATAAATCTGTTTTTTCAGCCAATAATATTCACCCGTAAGTAAAATGCACCAGGCCAAACTTTAGAACAGGTTGGAGGTTCTATTCTCCACAGTCGTTGAGGGATCAGAATCAAACCTGACAAGTCTTCCCAAATGAACCCACATTCGAAATAAAATTATTCAAATGTACCGGATTGGCGAACTGATTTGTTCTGGTTCTAACCGTGATCCCCTCGTACCATCTTCATGATTCAGATATAGTTTCTATATGTTTTGAATATACTTTCTATATGATTTGATATAGAAACTATATAGGAAGTATATAGAAAGTATATTCAAACTCCGAAGACGGTACAGGGTTTTGCAAATTCCGTGAAGTATCGGGAATTGGGAAAAAGAGGGTTGCTCTTCTTTTTTAACGGAAGATTTTTCTGGATAGAGGGGATCAGATGCAAAGCCGGGAATAAGATTTGAAACAGATCGCTAAAATTAGTGGAAATAAGAGGTAACTTTCTGGTTCTGGGTTTAGTTGATAAAATGACTTAATTCTATTCGAAGTAAAAGATCAAGGTGAGGATATTCGAATTTATTGATTTAAAGATATATCCGTAATAAGGGATTGGATCGGTGGTGTCGTGCCGGATAATATTCTTGAAACCATAAGAAAATTTCAATTCACCAGTAAAGCGGAAATATTCGAGATAGGAATCCAGACCAAGGGCCACTTCGGCATAAAGGTCGTTTTTGGTCAAATGAATTATGCTTTCGGTGATTCTTTTGTTTTCAAGGTCTCTTCTGAAAGCTCCGCCAAGATAGACATAAGGACGGGTATTATAAAGCCTGAAACCCTTGTATCGAATTCCAACCGGTAAATCAATGTAAGCGGAAGGAATCGTCTCGTAGGTTTTATCATCCACATTATCATTCTGGGCTCGCACTGCTGGATTAATTCTTATGGAATAAACAAGACTCCGGCTGCCAAGAGACATCCCCGGGGTAAATCTGAAATCAAGATCCCGGCCTAATCTTAGGTTTGCAACCCCACCTACCGTAAAACCGGGAGAAGGAGGAGATACCTCAGCCCTGAACTTTGTCCTTTCATAATAGTTCCCCGCCTCTGCTGTCTGGCGAATAACTGAATTTTCCGGATTTTGAAAAATGGGATTACTATAAACATCATCATAATGCGAAAACCGGTAATCCATTGTATTTATTCCAAGATAAAAGCCAAAATGCAGAGGCCTGTCATCAAAATACCATAGATTATCGACTCCCCGGCGTTGAGCGAATACCAAATTATTCACCGTGAGGAAAGTGATTAAAATCAAAAAGCGTATTGTATTTTTACCAGACACTGTTGGGAAAATCATGGGTTAAAAATAGACAAAGAAAAAGTACTCCGATTTAAATATAAGACATTTGTTTGATTTCCCCATTTATTTTATTCCGATGTAGATGGTAGCCACTCCGAAAGTCTGCCGGTATTGATTGGTTTTTGTGAATCCTGCCTGTTTTAGAAAACCCAGGAATTCAATCCCGTCAGGAAATCCGTTTACAGATTCGGGGAGATAATGATAGGCTGAATGATCACTCGAAACAAGGCGCCCGACATAAGGAAGAATAAAAAAAGAATAGAAGTGATAAAGTTGTTTGAAAGGGAATTTTTTGGGTTTAGAGAATTCCAGAATACAAGCCACTCCGCCTTTTTTCAGCACTCTATGTATTTCGGAAAGTCCTTTTGGCAGGTCTTCAAAATTCCGGACACCAAAAGCCACAGTCACTGCATCAAAGGAAGAATCTTCAAAATCGAGATTTTCCGAGTCGCCTTTTTTTAAAGTAATCCGGTCATCAAGGGCCAGTTCCTCTATTTTTTTTTGTCCGACAGCCAGCATCTCGGCTGAAATATCGATGCCGGTTATTTGGGAAGCCCCGCTTTTCAAGGCTTCAATAGCTAAATCGCCGGTTCCCGTAGCCACATCCAGGATATGAACGGGTGAATAAGGTTTAAGCAGTCGTATTGCTTTGCGGCGCCACATTTTATCGATGCCAAAGGACAAAAAGTGGTTCAGAAAATCATACCGGGGAGCAATGTGGTCAAACATCCCGGCTACCTGTTCCTTTTTTCCTTTTTCTGAATGGAGATAAGGTTTTATAATAGCCATTCCGGATTAAGCTTCAATTTCACTGGTGATACCTTTATCTACAAACCCGAAGGATTTGTCATCAATCCTGATTTCGCCCTTGGTCACATGTCCGAGAGTAATGACAGGAATTTGACGGGAAACAAGAAAATCGACGAAATCATCTTCCTGCTCATCCGTAACGGTGACCACAACACGTCCCATTCCTTCACCAAAAAGGAAAGCATCGGTTCTGATTTCGGCATCCGTGGTAATGTCAAAACCAAGGTTATCAGGTAATGCATCCCTTAAAAGAGTGAAGAATAAACCTCCCATCCCCACAGGACTTGCTGAAACAACCAGATCTTTCTGAATAAGTTCTTTCATGGTATTCATCAGCCGGCTTTCCGCAGCAAGATTAAAATGCATCAGAGGCCATTCTTTGATTTCGTGGTAATGATCAAGGTATTCTGAGGCATTGATATCATTATAGGTGCGACCGATCAGGAGAATATTGTGCCCCTTTTTCTTTAATTTCGGTGAAAGTATCTGTTCGGTGTACTTTAATTTTCCCACCAGACTGACAATCAGAGTTGGCGGGAGAGAGCCGTTATCGTTGGAATAATCGTAATTAATTTTTCTGTGCGAAAATTGCAGGTTAAATGCAGAAGCTGCAGCATCAAGGCCTAAACGGGATGCGATAACAAGTTCCTGGGCCAGGGGGCTTGCAATATCCACATTATTAAGAAAAGCGCTCATGGCCAGAGGTTCTATTCCATAGCAAACCAGTTTCCTCACGGCTTTTGCTACAATTATCTGCGACGCGACAAAAGGGTCGACAGCCAATCTTCGATGATCGGCGTAAATGACTAAAGAGTACAATTTATTTTCACCATCGATCTGGAAGATCCCGGCTTCATTAATATCCTCTGTCCCATTATCGTTAGGATCAGGTACCGGAGAGGCAAAATCATTGAACATGTTTACAGGTGACAAATGTGGTATTGCAACCATGGAATAAATAACACTCTGCAAATCCTCAGGTTCAGCGACCTGGTCAATCGTAAAGGTTTCGGTTCCTGACATATTTAAATAGTTTAATTTAAAACTATGCAAATTTAAAAAATCAGACGAAAAAGATTGGTATTTTTTAATCTAATTAATCTGATAGAAAATTTACTTTAGCAAAATAATTAGCTGCGATTCGGGCGAAAAATTAAAATAAAAAAGTGATATTCTTTTAAATTTTAAACAAAATTATATAGTAATGAGAAAAATTGCTTTGATTACCGGTGCAACTTCCGGGATAGGGAAGGCCACCGCAATGATACTTGCCTCTAATGACTTTGACGTTTTGATTACCGGTCGAAGAGAAGAAAGGTTAAAGCAGACAGCGGAAGAAATAAGAAACCAAACGGGTGCCGGAGTTATGGAACTTTGCTTTGACGTTTGTTCAAAGGATCAGGTTGAGAAAACTCTGGATTCTCTTCCTGACAGATGGAAAAAAATTGATCTGCTGATCAATAATGCCGGTCTTGCAGTAGGGCTTGGACCGGTACATGAAGGATTGACAGATGACTGGGACAGGATGATTGACACCAATGTAAAGGGGCTTTTGTATGTCACCCGCAAAGTATCAGCTGGAATGGCTGAAAGAAAAAGAGGCCACATTATTAATCTATCCTCCATCGCGGGGAAGGAACCTTATTCAAACGGTGCAGCTTATTGCGCCTCAAAACATGCAGTACAGGCTATTACACGTGCTCAGCGCATAGAACTTCTCCCCTATGGGATAAAAGTCAGCTCGATCTGTTCCGGAATGGTGGAGACTGAATTTTCACTGGTGCGCTTTAAAGGCGATCAGCAAAAAGCAGATAATGTTTACAAAGGATTGACGCCCCTCTACGCAGAAGACATTGCGGAAACTATTCTCTTTATGGTAACGAGGCCAGAACATGTAAACATCGATGATATTCTTATAATGCCTACAGCCCAGGGCAGCGCAAGAGATTTTAACAGGAGGTAGAGACGTGGCATGCCGCGTCTCTACTTTTTTTTAACTTTGCTTCAAAATTTAATTTATGAAGATTGAGGTATCAAACGGAGAGATTGCCGATAAGCTTACAATTATTGAGATTAAAAAAGAGCGGATCAATGATCCGGTAAAACTGGCAAATCTGGAAAAAGAATTCAAGGTTCTGGATGAAGCTGTCAGCAGGATTATTGATAAGCAGCACCCTTTATATCGTGAGCTTTATGAAATCAACTGCCAGTTATGGGATATCGAAGATCACATCAGGGATCTCGAGAGAAAGAAAATGTTCAATAATGACTTTATTGAAACCGCCAGATCAGTCTATTTTACCAATGATAAAAGATCAGAGGTGAAACGCAAAATAAATGACCTTACGGGATCTGATTTTACGGAAGAAAAAAGTTACGAAGCATATTAAGAATTACGAATTACGAATTACGAATCAATGTCGTTTATTTAAGGAAAATAGGAACACGGATGACACAGATGTTACGGATGAACACAGATTTATTTAGACTTAAGACTTTAGGAGAAAGATGAACCTACAGACTAAAGGCTATAGTCTAATAAGCTGATGCTCACAGATCATCTTCGATGAGACAAGATCATCACGGATCATTGCTTCCAAATCTGTGGTTATCTAATTCATCGAAGATGATCTATGGAAATCTTTAATTTATTTCTTATTTATTTAATTGTAAAATCTGTGAAAATCCGTTAGATCAGTGTCATCAGTGTTCCGATCCAATTTGATTCTCTTAACTAAACGCCATTGAAATACAAATTCTTAATTTTAAAATTAAGTCTATGGTGAGAAAAATATTAGCGTTGCGATTGTCGGCCATGGGTGATGTATCCCTGACTGTTCCGGCTATCCGTGCAGTTCTGGATGCCAATCCTGATTTGCAGATCACTCTTGTGACCAGGAGTATTTTTGCACCATTTTTTTATGGGATTCCCCGTCTTGATCTTTTCTTCCCAGATCTGAAAAACAGGCATAAAGGTCTCTTTGGACTGATCCGATTATACAGGGATCTGAAAAAGAAACAGGACTTTTCTTCGGTTATTGATCTTCATGGCGTTATCCGAACCAAAATATTATCCACCTTCTTCAAATTATCCGGAAAACCAGTATTCACTATCGACAAGGGAAGAAAGGAGAAAAAATTCCTGCTGAAATCTAAATATCTAAGATATCTGAAACATTCTTCTGTCAGGTATCTTGACACCTTCAATAAGGCTGGTTATAAGGGGAACATTGGGAAACCTCCCTACTTGTCTGTTTCTGAAGAAGCTTTAAAAAAAGCCGGGTCTTTCCTTTCACAAATACCGGTGAATAATACCCCGATCTTAATCGGGCTTGCCCCCTTTGCTACTCATAAACCTAAAATATGGGGCACCGATAAATTCAAAGAGCTTATTTCATTGATTAACCGTGAGCATAAAGCAGAATTTTTACTTTTTGGCGGAGGAGAAGATGAAATTGCTAAATTGAAAGAACTTCAGAAGTATAGTTCAAATATTCATCTTGTTGCAGGGAATCTGAATTTATCCGAAGAGATTGCATTGATCAAAAACCTGGACCTGATGATTTCAATGGATTCTTCCAACATGCATCTTTCTGCACTTTCAGGCATACCTACTATTTCTATCTGGGGAGGGACTCACCCGACTTTTGGATTTTATGCTTTGGGTCAACCGGCAGAATATCATCTTCAGATTCCGGCCAGCAGTCTCAAGTGCCGGCCATGTTCCGTTTATGGAGGGAAACCTTGTATTTATCCGGAACCGAAATGTCTGGAAATGCTTAAAGCCGAAGAAGTTTACAATTCACTTCAAAAATTTGATCTTTTAAAGATCCGAAACAAGAAGGCTGCCTTGGGAACCAATATCATACATTCCTGATTAATTTAAACAGAGTACTTTGTGAAAAATCCCATACTCATAACTCCTGTAAAGGACTCCTTAAAAACCACCAGTCAAATTATTCATTCACTAA
>JGI20225J20221_1003903_pt2 | contig 20033 bp, 17 predicted proteins | sample BioMet4_FD_20221 | JGI IMG/M metagenome (IMG submission 20221) | reverse complement strand
TTTATATCTTACATCAGTAAATACCTGAGCTAATGTTTCTTTATTATTTTCTGCAATAAATTGCTTATTTTCAGGCAATGATTCTTTATAAGCATATAGCTTATCAATCATCTCACTTGTATAATCGCAGTAGCGTTCTTCGTGTACAATTGCCTCTATAGGCAGGCGATCTGGTTGAGCAGGACACTCATCAGGATATCCAAGAGTTATTGTTGCAATCGGAAAAACCAAATTTGGCAAATGAAGAGTTTCAATAATTTGCTGAGGATTATAAATTACTGTTCCCAAATAACAGATGCCCAGTCCAGCTTCCTCTGCAAGTGTACAAAAGTTCTGTGTATAAAGTAATGCATCTGTTGCAGCATTCATAAAAGAAAGAAAGTTTGCATACCCAGGTTTAGCATTTCGCAATTCACACCATTTAGTAAATCTATTAAAATCGGCACAAAAAGTTAGTACTACAGGTGCCCCTTTTACCATTGGCTGATTAAAATGAGCCGGAGCTAATTTTGCTTTCATTTCTGCATCGCGAGTAACAACAACGCTGTAAACCTGCATATTTCCAATAGTAGAAACACGTGAAGCTGTAGAAAGCAAATCATTTAACAAATTAGGATCAACATTTTGTTGTTTATACTTTCTTATTGATCTTCTGTTCTTTACTGACTCTATCATATCTTTTTTCTGCAAATATAATAAAAGAATCTATATTGTTATCCGTTTTTTAAAGGTTATATTATTACGCAATTCCCATTTTTGAAAAGTTACCATGCATATAAAAAGAATGAAAATATATTTTTTGGATAACTTTTTTCAAAAATAAAAAACATAAAAAACTATATATCAATGCATTAAACACATAAAACGGATAACTTTCTAAAATATACATATTAAATTTATATTTTATTTTGTATTTTACTTTGATATAACAAAAAACATTCATAGATTTGCATAACCAAAATCAATACTATTTATTTTATTAATAAGAAACCTCTACTAACTTTTTTATTAATAACAATATAATTCGAAAACATCGTGGAGAAGAACACTTATTCTTATGAAGAAGCTTTTGAATCATCTTTACAATACTTCAAAGGCGACGAGCTTGCTGCAAGGGTTTGGATTAACAAATATGCAGTAAAAGACTCTTTCGGAAATATTTATGAAAAGTCGCCAGACGATATGCATTGGCGTATCGCTAATGAGATTGCACGAGTTGAAGCTAAGTATCCAAATGCACTTAGTTCGCAAGAGCTTTTCGACTTGTTAGATCATTTTAAATATATTGTTCCTCAAGGAAGTCCGATGACTGGTATTGGTAATAACTACCAGGTTGCTTCTTTATCCAATTGTTTTGTAATTGGAGTTGATGGAGCAGCTGACTCTTATGGTGCTATTATTAAGATTGACGAAGAGCAGGTTCAACTAATGAAAAGAAGAGGTGGCGTAGGTCACGATCTTTCACATATACGTCCAAAAGGATCGCCAGTTAAGAATTCTGCATTGACTTCAACCGGTATTGTTCCTTTTATGGAGCGTTATTCAAATTCCACTCGTGAAGTTGCTCAGGATGGCCGTCGTGGTGCATTGATGCTTAGCGTATCAATCAAACATCCGGATTCGGAAGCGTTTATAGATGCAAAGATGACTGAAGGAAAAGTTACTGGTGCAAACGTTTCGGTAAAACTGGATGATGACTTTATGAAGGCAGCCAGCGAAGGCGGTATTTACAAACAACAATATCCTATCGATTCAGAAAATCCAACTACTGTAAAAGAGATTGATGCGTCTTCTCTTTGGAAGAAGATTGTGCACAATGCATGGAAATCTGCCGAACCGGGAGTTTTATTTTGGGATACTATTATCAAAGAATCTGTTCCTGATTGTTATGCAGACCTTGGATATAAAACCACATCTACAAACCCATGTGGAGAAATTCCATTGTGTCCTTACGACTCATGCCGTTTATTGGCTATCAATCTTTATTCTTATGTAGTTAATCCATTCACTAAGGATGCATATTTTGATTTCGACTTATTCAAAAAGCATGTAGCACTTGCTCAACGCATTATGGATGATATTATTGATCTTGAACTTGAAAAGATTGAACGTATCATGGAAAAGATAGATTCTGATCCGGAATATGAAGAAGTGAAACATGCAGAAAAGCTATTATGGGAAAAAATCTATAAGAAGAGCGGACAAGGTAGACGTACCGGTGTAGGTATTACTGCCGAAGGAGATATGTTGGCTGCACTAGGTTTAATATATGGAACAGAAGAAGCTACTACTTTCTCTGAAGAAGTACATAAAACTATTGCCATCAACGCTTACAGTTCTTCTGTTCAAATGGCTAAAGAACGTGGAGCATTTGAAATTTATGACTGGGAAAGAGAACAAAACAATCCGTTTATCAATCGATTGAAAGAGGCTGATCCTGCTCTTTACGAAGATATGAAGAAGTATGGACGTAGAAATATTGCCTGCTTAACTATTGCTCCTACCGGAACAACCAGTCTTATGACTCAGACAACTTCCGGTATTGAACCAGTATTCTTACCTGTATATAAGAGAAGAAGAAAAGTTAATCCGAACGATGCACAGTCGCATGTTGATTTTATTGACGAGACTGGCGATGCATTCGAAGAATATATTGTTTTCCACCACAAATTTGTAGATTGGATGGAAGCTAATGGTTATAATGCTGCAAAGCGTTATACTCAGGAAGAAATTGACGAGTTGGTTAAACAATCTCCTTATTACAAAGCTACGTCAAACGATGTAGACTGGTTGATGAAGGTTAAGATGCAGGGAAGAATCCAAAAATGGGTAGACCACTCAATAAGCGTTACCATCAACTTGCCAAATGACGTTGACGAGGACTTGGTTAACAGATTATATGTTGAAGCATGGAAATCGGGTTGTAAAGGCTGTACAGTATACCGCGACGGTTCACGTTCAGGAGTACTACTTTCTACCAAGTCTGATAAGAAAGATGAGCTTCCTCCATGTCAGCCACCTACAGTAGTTGAGGTTCGTCCTAAAGTGTTGGAAGCAGATGTTGTTAGATTCCAGAACAATAAAGAGAAATGGGTTGCTTTTGTAGGCTTGCTCGAAGGAAGACCTTATGAAATCTTTACCGGTTTGCAAGATGATGAAGAAGGTATTCTTCTTCCTAAAACAGTTACTATGGGAAGAATCATCAAAACTGTAGACGAGAACGGAATAAAGAGATACGACTTCCAATTCCAGAACAAACGTGGATACAAAACTACTATTGAAGGTTTGAATGAAAAATTCAATAAAGAGTACTGGAACTATGCAAAATTAATATCCGGAGTGCTTCGCTACAGAATGCCGATTGTACAGGTTATTAAACTTGTTGGTCAGTTACAGCTGGACAACGAAAGCATTAACACTTGGAAAAACGGTGTGGAACGTGCTCTTAAGAAATACATTCAGGACGGAACAGAAGCAAGAGGAAAAAAATGTCCAAACTGTGGAAACGAGACATTGATTTATCAGGAAGGATGCCTTATCTGTACATCTTGCGGAAGCTCTCGTTGCGGATAATGAATTAAAAGAATATCTTTTTATGGGTTAATGCCATAAAAAAGTAACAAAACTGCTTAAAGAAAATTCTTCTTTCACAATAGATTGAAGAGTTATCTTTAGGCAGTTTTGTTGTTTAGGCAAAACATTATAGCATAATATCGAGTCTGATTAAAAGAGAATATAAATGAACCTTCATTCTTAAGAAAAAAGATGAATCCATGGCTTTGCAACATAATAATTCAAACGTTTGCATAAGATTTTGAGTTACAAACGGACATAAGCACATTTAGGATATTTAATAATTCATTAAAATTGCAACGCTTTGGAATAATAATAAATCTAATAGTATGATTTTATCTTTTCATATAGAATACCGAACAAACTGGGGTGAAGAAGTCAGGATACTGGGTTCTGTCCCGGAACTGGGAAGCTGGGAAGAAGAACAAGCTGTTCCTCTTCAAACAGTGGATGGAATTAGCTGGAGTCTATCTAAAGAAATTCAGCATCCGGCCAACGAGGTTGTTAAATACACATATTACATCTATAAAGACGGAAAGCCGGTTCGTAAAGAATGGGATTCTTTCCTTAGAAAAATCCATATTAATTCAAACGGGAATATTGTATTTCGCAGTTTGGATTCATGGAGAAACATACCGGAAAAACAAGCCTTTTACAGCTCAGCTTTTACGGAATGCCTGCTTGCCAGGAAAAGAAATGAGGCTCCTAAGAAGAGTTTCCAGAAAGCTTTGGTTATAAAAGCTTTCGCTCCAAGAATAAGCAGCAACTTCGCATTAGCTATTTCGGGTAATCAACCAGTGCTGGGGAATTGGGATGCTAATAAAGTGTGCATAATGAATGATGCGGACTTTCCTGAGTGGCAAGTAACGATTGATGCCAGCCAAATTACTTTCCCGCTTGAATATAAGTTCGTTTTATATAATTTAAAAGAGAACAAGATAGAGTCCTGGGAAAATAATCCAAACCGATACCTGGCTGATCCTGTAATAAGAACTGGAGAAGTTCTTTTTGTGCCGGACAGATATGTCTATTTCGATTTACCGGCTTTTAAAAGTACCGGCGTAGCTATTCCGGTTTTCTCTTTGAAATCAAAGCATAGTTTCGGCGTAGGAGATTTCAGNGATCTGAAAATGATGATCGACTGGGCTGCCAGTACAAATCAGAGAGTTGTTCAGATTTTGCCTATCAATGATACTACAATGACGCATACCTGGACAGATTCTTATCCCTACAACAGTATCTCCATTTATGCTTTCCATCCAATGTATGTAGATTTGTTTAAGATGGGCAAGTTGAAAGATGCTGAAAAGATGNCATATTTCACTGAAAAGCAAAATAAGCTGAATGCAAAAACCACAATAGATTACGAAGCGGTTAATCAGGGNAAATGGGAATACTTCCGTTTNATATTTGCACAGGAAGGCAAAAAGGTATTAAGATCGAAAGCTTTTAAACAATTCTTATCAGACAATCAGGAATGGTTGCAACCTTATGCTGTGTTCAGTTATCTGCGCGACCAGTACAAGACTCCGAACTTCCGCGAATGGCCTAGATGTTCAACCTTCAATCAGGAAGATATTGCTGCTATCTGCAAGCCCGATTCAGAAGAATACGAAGAGATTGCTATTTATTACTATATACAATACCATCTGCATCTGCAGTTATTGGAAGCTTCCACTTATGCACGAGAAAAGGGAGTGGTACTTAAAGGAGATATTCCTATCGGCATTAGCAGAAATAGCGTAGAAGCATGGAAGGATGCGCATTATTTCAATCTGAACGGTCAGGCTGGTGCTCCACCCGATGACTTTTCGGCCAATGGTCAGAACTGGGGATTCCCAACTTACGACTGGGAGGTTATGGAAGAAGACGGTTATAGCTGGTGGATGAAGAGATTCCAGAAAATGTCTGAATACTTCGATGCTTACCGCATTGACCATATTCTGGGATTCTTCCGCATTTGGGAAATTCCATTAGATGCCGTACATGGCTTATTGGGACAGTTTGTTCCTTCTCTGCCAATGTCTCGCGAAGAGATTGAAAGTTATGGTCTGTATTTTAACGAAGATTTGTTCCTGAAACCTTATATACACGAAGGTTTCCTTCAACAAGTATTCGGTCCACATACTGATTATGTAAAGGATACATTTATTCGTTCCACCAACCAGTGGGAAATCTACGAGATGCGCCCTGAATTCGATACACAAAAGAAAGTAGAAGCATTCTTCAAAGATAAAACAGATGCAGACAGTATCTGGATCCGCGATGGTTTATATGCTCTTATCAGTGATGTGCTCTTTATTCGCGACAGAAAGATAAAGAACATGTATCATCCGCGCATTGGAGTACAGTTCGATTTTATCTATCAGACATTNAGNGAGCAAGATAAAGCCGCATTTAATAATCTGTACGATAATTACTATTANAAACGCCATAACCATTTCTGGCAGGAACAGGCAATGAAGAAGCTGCCTCAGCTTACACAAAGCACAAGNATGCTTGTATGCGGAGAAGATTTGGGTATGATACCGGATTGTGTGCCATGGGTAATGAACGAGCTGCAGATTCTAAGTCTGGAAATACAACGAATGCCTAAGAGCAGATCCTTGGAATTTGGACTGGTGGGTGAATATCCTTACCGTTCGGTTTGCACAATNTCTACTCACGATATGTCGACCCTGCGCGGTTGGTGGAAAGAAGATTTCCAGCAAACGCAACGGTATTACAACAATATACTGGGNCATTATGGNNCTGCNCCCGAAAAAGCATCGGGCAANATCTGTGAAGAGGTAATCAAACAGCATCTTTACTCNAACTCAATATTGTGCATCCTTTCTTTCCAGGATTGGTTGTCGATGAGTGAAGAGTGGAGAAACCCAAATATTGAAGCCGAACGCATCAATATTCCGGCAAANCCNAGACATTACTGGCGATACCGCATGCACATCACACTTGAGGATTTGATGCAGGCCGAAAGTATTAATACAAAGATTCGTGAATTGATAGTTCTGACAGGGAGAAATCCTAAAAAATAAAAGTTTTGAGAGTTAGTTAGATGNNGAGTGCCGTCCAGAACGCGGCACTCTTTTTTTATTTCAATTAAAACGATTGTCATGTTCACAGATTCTCTTACTTTTGTAANTGATGGATTATTAAGAAGATAAAAGGAGCTCTTTTTAAAACATGGTTAATCATTCATCAACTAAAGGCGGGAGATTATTATTTCCTTGTACAGAAGAATTAATTCTTTTGTACAGAACATTACAATCTTTTGTACAAAAGAATGCATTGTTTTGTACAAGAATNNAATAACATCACGAAACAGAATAAAAAAATGAAATCGAATGATATGTATATCTTCCTCAGCAACGTAAAATTCTACGCCAGGCATGGAGTTGGTGCTCAGGAAAGATTGGTTGGCAACACTTTTATTGTAGATCTGAGATTGAAGCTGGATTTCAGCAAGGCGGCGGAAACCGATGATCTGAACTATACAGTTAGCTATGCAGACGTATTCAAAGTTGTAAAGGCAGAAATGAAAACACCTTCTCTCCTATTGGAGCATGTTAGCCAAAGAATTATNNCGCANTTATTTCGNGAGTTNCCNACNGTGGAAGCCATTGATCTGAAACTATCCAAACAGAATCCTCCCATGGGAGCCGATATTGATTGTGCAGGTGTGGAAATGCATTGCGTAAGATAATTAAATTACCCGTACGAGCTAAAAAGAAAAAGGCTGAGAACAATATCAAATTGNTTTCAGCCTTTCTTATTTTATCAGATAGGTATTTCCTATTCTTCAGTATATCTAATAATAGTCTGGTCTCTGTCTGGACCTACAGATACAATNTTAATAGGCACTTCCAGTTGTTCTTCCAGGAATGATACATAAGCATTGAATTCTTCAGGGAATTCGTCTTCGCTCTGCATCTTNGTCATATCAACCTGCCATGCAGGAAGTTCAACATATACAGGTTCTACATTCTCGTTAATATCGTATGGGAAGTAATCNATTTCCTCACCATNCACTTTATATGCNACACAAGCNTTNATNGTTTCAAANGTATCNAGTACATCGCTCTTCATCATAATAAGCTTAGTAACACCATTGATCATTACAGAATACTTCAAGGCAACCAGGTCAATCCATCCACAACGACGTTTACGACCAGTTACAGCACCATACTCATGACCAATCTGGCAAATAGTTTCGCCTGTTTCGTCAAACAATTCTGTTGGGAAAGGACCGCTACCTACACGTGTGCAGTATGCTTTGAAAATACCGAAAACCTCTCCTATTCTATTCGGCGCAACACCTAGCCCTGTGCAAGCCTCTCTAAGAAACGGCCTTTCCTCGTGTCCCCTTGATACGAACTATTAACTGATAACCAAGAATAGGAAAAGCAATGAATGAGTAGATTATGGCAAAACACCCCGTCCTCCGAACCGGTTGTCCTGAAATCCAACAACGNACCGTTACGACTAATTTTATCAGTATAAGTAGGGCCGATACCTTTACCTGTAGTTCCTACCTTTGCATCACCTTTTGCTGCTTCATAGGCTGCATCCAGAATACGGTGAGTAGGGAGAATAAGGTGTGCCTTTTTAGAAATGTGAAGTCTTTCTTTCAGGTTATGACCGGAAGCTTCCAAAGATTCAGCCTCAGCCTTAAACAAAGCTGGATCTAATACAACACCATTACCAATGATATTTACTTTATCTCCCTGAAAAATACCGGAAGGAATAGAACGAAGCACATATTTCTGTCCTTCGAATTCGAGTGTGTGACCAGCATTTGGTCCGCCCTGAAAACGAGCTACCACGTCATAGTTAGGTGTTAATACATCAACAACCTTACCTTTACCTTCATCACCCCACTGCAATCCTAATAAAACGTCTACTTTCATTTTATTTATTCTATAGTTTATTATTTATTTGCTTTTTTCTCTTCTTCGCCCAGGCACACCGACTGCAAATGCCATATATATATAAAGAATAATGTGACATTTGAAACTTGGTTAGCTTTGTATTTGCAATTGCATTCTTGAGCGTATCATTCTGAAACTCGGTCACCTTACCACATTCCGTACAGATAAGATGGTGATGCGTTTCAATATTAAATGATTTTTCGTACTGGGAAGAATTTCCAAATTGATGCTTGATAATCAGTTTCGCATCAATCAGAAGTATAATGGTATTATAAAGAGTGGCACGACTGACACGGAAGTTTTCCTGATTCATCATTTTGCTATACAGCATGTCGATACCAAAATGCCCCTCGATGGAATAGATTGTGTCGAGTATTGCATAACGTTCGGGAGTTTTCCGATGTCCGTTTGCATTAAGATATTCAGTGAATATCTGTTTTACTGTTTCTTTCACGTTTTGTTTATCCATGATGGGGCAATTTTTACCGCGAACAAAGTTAGCCTTTTTTGCGGAAAGAGAAAAGATTAAAGCAAATATTCTATCTCCAACTTTATATTTTCGAGAAGTAATTTCACATTTTCGTCTTTCGGATTTTCTTCTTTTGCAAGTAGTTGCAAAACTTTTTCAGCATGTGCCTTACTTTGTTGGCCATACTTTGTCAATGCCAACGTTGCTGATTTTCTTGAAAAATAAGCCGAAGAGAATAAAGCAGCAAAAGCCTGATCGAAGAATTCCTCCTCTGCCCTTTCATTCATCTCACCGCCTTTACCAACTAAACGTGCCACAAGAAGAAAGCCGCATGCCTGCACATATTCCCTTTCATCGGCCATCCATTGGAAAGATTTAGCTGGAGCATAAGGCAAATACTGAAACAGGTTCATACAAGTCAGTTCGGCAATCTCGGAATTATGAATATCTTCTACCCAAATATCTGCTATCTCAGGAAAGAAAGTATCAATGGGCTGTAACATTCCGGCAAGAATCTTCGATTCACGAACATTCTCTTTCCAAAGAGTCTGCGCCAAATCATGATTCTGATCATATTGCTTAGCTATTTCTTTCAGGCGAGGAAGTTCAACTCCGAAGTTGATTTTATAAGCAAGCCCTTTTTCACGCATACTTTGAGATGCAACTCCGTTCATCGATAAACGGAGTTGCGTCTTTATTTCTTTTATTATTTCTTTAGTATCCATCAATGATTATTCATTTCTATTTGGTAANGAAGAATATTCTCTTCCATAACGAAGCATTTGTTCTGCATAACCTTCATTATANGAAACCTTTACGTCGGTAATCTTACCATCTTTATCAGTAGTTACATCATAAACAGGATTCAAGAATCCTTTATAAGGAGCCAGATTCAACTTTTCGTAGCGTGATAAGATCTCTTTATGAAGCTCAGGATCAACTTTTACTGCATAAGCTTCTACCANATTGCGGGCAGCGGCATAGTCACCTTCAGATTTTATTCTTTGGATCTCAGCCAATAGCTGGCCAAACAAGTTGCGAAGCTTCTGATAATCATTGATGCGAACAAAAGTCTCACCATCTTTCTTTACCAACTCAACCACTTTTTCCGGTGCACCTTTTTCCAAAACCCAACGAGCTATCAGCTGACGGTTACGCATATGAGCCTCTTCCACGTTGTTTCCCGGTTGAATACGCACCAATTGTGTCATTAAACCATTCATCATAAATGAATAGTATTCAGCTTTAAAAGCGTCCGCACTAGGAATAATACCTAAATCTACCATTTTTTGATCTGGCAGATAATACAAGCCAAATAAATCGGCACGCGCCTCTTCTATTGTTGAATCATAAGCTTTCAATGCATTTGGATCAGTTCCCGGAAGCAACTTACCTGAACCATGGCCTAAACATTCGTGCAAATCAGTATGAAGATCGTTTGTAATATCAGCATACTTATCATTCATTTCAATTTCTGCTTTGCTATATGCAAATTCTTCGAAGAATCCATTTCCATGAGCAGCCTTATTATACGCATCAGTCAGGTTACCAATAGTCACCGACTTAGAACCGTGCTGAGTACGAATCCAGTTTGCATTAGGAAGATTTATTCCAATTGCTGTAGCCGGATATAAATCTCCCGCAAGTATTGCTGCTGTAATTACTTTAGCAGAAACACCTTTCACTTCTTCTTTCTTAAATTTCTTATCTACAGGAGAGTGATCTTCGAACCACTGCGCATTGGCACTGATTGTTTCTGTTCTCTTGGTAGCTTCCACATCCTTGAAATTAACAAGAGATTCCCAGCTAGCTTTCATTCCAAGCGGATCTCCATAATTTTCAGTGAAACCATTTACAAAGTCAACATGTGAATTCAAATCTTTCACCCATTGAATGCAATAGTCATCAAATTTCTTCAGGTCACCAGTATTATAGTATTCTATAAGTTTAGATATTACAGCTTTTTGAGTATCATTTTCGGTCACACTTTCTGCCTTCTTCAGCCAATAAACAATCTTTTCCAATGCAGGAGAATACAAGCCTCCAACTTTCCACACTTTCTCGAAAACTTTTCCGTTTTCTTTTACCAAACGGCTATTTAGTCCATAAGAAATAGGTGTAGTATCTTTCGGATCTTTCAATTTATTATAAAAATCTTCTGCCTCAGCTTGAGTTACTCCTTCATAATAGTTGCTGGCTGAAGTCAATATCAAGTCTTCTCCATCAGCCTGATTAACACGTTTAGGCATTACTTTAGGATCAAAAATTACAGGGAATATTTCATCGCAAAGCTGAGCAACTGTTTGTCCTTTTTCTAAAGGTAATTTAGATGGATCTATTTTTTCGATAACCCCTTTAAAGAATTCGGGAGTAAAACCTGGAACAAACTTTTCACAACCATAATGATGATGAATACCATTAGAGAACCATACCCTTTTCAGATAAGTTTCCATATTTACATAATTGGTATCCTTTTTATCACCTGAATAATTTGTATATGCAGCTTCCAAAAGTCTTCTGATAATCANGTTGTATTTTCCATTCTGATCAAACAAGATATCACGTCCTTCAAGAGCAGCCTGAGAAAGATAATAGATTAACTCTTTCTGCTTTAAGGGAAGCTCATCAAAACCGTGAACTTTATATCTAAGAATCTGCAAATCAGCAAATTTCTCTACAGTATAATCAAATTTATCAGTCTCTGTGGCCTTCTTTAGATTTCCACAAGACGAAAGGAATGATACAATCATAGTTATCAATATTAGTTGTCTTTTCATATTATGTTGTTTCAATTAATGAATGTCTTAAAAACAAGAAAAGGGGAATACTCCAATAAAATTGGAGTAATCCCTTTTCTACAGAAAAACAATCAATTCTTAAAAGAATTATTTCTTTTCTGAATTTTTCTTACGGAATCCGTTTGGTGTTTCACCAACATTCTTATAGAAAGCGGCATAGAAAGATTGGCGGTTAGCGAAACCTACCATTGCACTAATCTCTTCTACATTCATGTCAGCATATCTCTTGTCTGTTAAGATATGCAAAGCATCTTTCACTCTGTACTCATTAAGTAAGCAAGAATAATTCATTCCGAAACGAGAGTTGACAACAGCTGAAAGATAACGAGTATTGGTTTTCAGTTCTTTTGCCAAATCTTTAGCAGAATAATCAGGGTCTCTGTACTTCTTCTGAACNACTACAATATTCAGAATCTTGTCGTACAANTCATCAGCAAGTTCAGGTCTGATTAAAGATCTGTAAGCTGCTTTCTTGTCNTTTTTCTCTCTAAGATTGTAAGGCTTCTTGCGAGGCGCATTTTCAGGAGCAGTAGCCTGGCTTCCGCTCTCTTGGTTTTTTAAATCACTCATTGAATTAACTGGTTAGGTTTTATTTATAAAAGAAATAATCTATATCCTTTACATTTCTGTTACAAATTTCAGACAAATATTTCATATACGCAACTAATTCGTATTTTTTTTTCATAAAACATTGTCCATTTATAGGTAATTTAATTAGCGCGTTTAAGTATTGAAGAACTTTTAACATAAAATACCTCTGTTTTTCATCGAGCAAAGAGGAAAATAATAAAAGAGCCAATATTGGAAAAATAACATTATTAATTAATCTTATTAATTCGGACTTAAAANATGGAANAGACANGACTTTAATGGCAAAAAACAGATAAAAACTTTTAAAAAAAGGATAATTAAAGTTTTCTGAGACGTCTTATATATAAACAGCTGTCTTTATTAGGATATTCGGGATATTTTAGAATAGATCTGATATTTCTATGTATATCTCAGTTCTATTCTTTTTTAATTAAAAAAAATAAGAGTTCATTCTGTGACAGAAAAATGAAACTTTAGTATAAGGACTACTATTATAAAAAACAAAGTCTGCTTAGTAATAAATTAAGAGCGAAAGCTTATATATATTCTTTTTAGCTTACCTTTGTCTCATGAATGAATTTAATAAGAGAACTAAATAACTATGCTTCATACACTTAAAACCTATTTTGGTTATGATTCTTTTCGTCCATTACAAGAAAATATTATAAATCATATACTTACCAAAAACGATTCTCTGGTTTTAATGCCTACAGGAGGAGGTAAATCTATCTGTTACCAACTTCCTGCATTATTAATGGAAGGAACTGCTATTGTTGTTTCTCCNTTAATATCATTAATGAAAGACCAGGTTGAAGCTCTTCAGGCTAATGGAGTAACCGCGGGAGCTTTGAACAGCAATAACAGTGAATCGGAAAACGCGAATCTGCGCCGTGAGTGCCTGATGGGCAAAATTAAGTTATTATATGTTTCTCCTGAGAAATTATTATCGGAAGTAGATTATCTGCTCCGGGATATTAATATTTCTTTGTTTGCAATAGATGAAGCACATTGTATTTCTCAATGGGGNCATGATTTCAGACCAGAATATACTCANATGNNTATTCTNAGAGAGAAGTTCCCNAAAATTCCTATCATNGCTCTTACNGCTACNGCAGATAAAATTACAAGAACAGATATTNTTCATCAGCTAAGGCTTAAGAATCCTAAAGTTTTCATATCTTCTTTTGATCGCCCNAATCTTAGTCTTACAGTGAAAAGNGGTTANCAGGAAAAAGAAAAGAACAANACAATACTTGATTTCATTGATAAAAGGCCAAATCAATGTGGAATTGTTTATTGCCTGAGTAGAAANACNACTGAAAAAGTNGCNTTAAACTTACAGAAGAATGGNATTGANACNGCNGTTTACCATGCNGGACTNNCNTCGGAANNNAGAGACAAAGCACAAAACGACTTTATAAACGACAGGGTACAGGTAGTATGTGCCACAATTGCTTTTGGGATGGGTATTGACAAATCGAATGTAAGATGGGTTATACATTATAATATGCCTAAAAGCATTGAGAATTACTACCAGGAAATTGGTCGTGCGGGAAGAGACGGTTTGGAAAGTGACACGATGCTTTTTTATTCTTTGAGTGATTTGATTTTACTGAGTAAGTTTGCCAATGACAGCAAACAACAAAGCATAAACCTTGAAAAACTGAACCGCATGCAGCAATACGCTGAAGCAAATATTTGCCGCCGCCGCATTTTGCTAAGCTACTTTGGCGAAACTACTGATAAAGATTGCGGCAACTGCGATGTGTGCAAGAATCCGCCCGAACGTTTTGACGGAACAATCATTGTTCAAAAAGCATTGAGTGCCATTGCCCGTACCAATGAGCAAATAGGAACAACACTTCTGGTAGATATATTAAAAGGGTTCAACAATGCAGAGGTTATTGAAAAGGGATATGATAAATTAAAAACTTTTGGTGCAGGCAGGGATATTCCTCCAAGAGATTGGCATGACTACCTTTTACAAATGCTGCAACTTGGATATTTTGAAATTGCATACAACGAGAATAATCATCTCCGAATTACTGAATTAGGACGTAACATCCTTTTTGGAAAAGAAAAAGCAACCTTGGTTATCATTAAACGTGAAGAGTTTGTAGCCAAGAGTCGCCCAAAAAGAAAGTTATCAAAGAAATTAAGCCAGAGAAACCTGACTACAGCAACGAAGATGAATTTATATTTGAAGAGCTACGCGTGCTGAGAAAGAAACTGGCAGACGAACAGGCCTTATTCCAGCATATATTGTACTTTCGANGGTATTGACAAATCGAATGTAAGATGGGTTATACATTATAATATGCCTAAAAGCATTGAGAATTACTACCAGGAAATTGGTCGTGCGGGAAGAGACGGTTTAGAAAGTGACACGATGCTTTTTTATTCTTTGAGTGATTTGATTTTACTGAGTAAGTTTGCCAATGACAGCAAACAACAAAGCATAAACCTTGAAAAACTGAACCGCATGCAGCAATACGCTGAAGCAAATATTTGCCGCCGCCGCATTTTGCTAAGCTACTTTGGCGAAACTACTGATAAAGATTGCGGCAACTGCGATGTGTGCAAGAATCCGCCCGAACGTTTTGACGGAACAATCATTGTTCAAAAAGCATTGAGTGCCATTGCCCGTACCAATGAGCAAATAGGAACAACACTCCTGGTAGATATCTTAAAAGGATTCAACAATGCAGAGGTTATTGAAAAGGGATATGATAAATTAAAAACTTTTGGTGCAGGCAGGGATATTCCTCCAAGAGATTGGCATGACTACCTTTTACAAATGCTGCAACTTGGATATTTTGAAATTGCATACAACGAGAATAATCANCTCCGAATTACTGAATTAGGACGTAATATTCTTTTTGGAAAAGAAAAAGCAACCTTGGTTATCATTAAACGTGAAGAGTTTGTAGCCAAGAGTCGNAANAAGAAAGTTATCAAAGAAATTAAGCCAGAGAAACCTGACTACAGCAACGAAGATGAATTTATATTTGAAGAGCTACGCGTGCTGAGAAAGAAACTGGCAGACGAACAGGCTATTCCAGCATATATTGTACTTTCGGATAAAGTNCTTCATTTATTAAGCAGTTCACGNCCNACTACAATAGAAGAGTTTGGTAATATCAGTGGNATCGGGGAATTTAAAAAAGAAAAATACGGGAAAGATTTTGTTNGTCTGATTAAGAAACTAACAAAAGAATCTAAATGAGCNTAGGCTCATTTAGATTCTTTTAGTTGTTGCATCAGTTCTGAACGAGGAATTCCAAGATCGATTGCTTTTTCAAAGCTCGACCGTGCCATTTCCTTTTTCTTCTGTGCCAATAATATTTCGCCACGCAACATATATGCATTTGCCGATGTAGGAGACAGACTGATTGCCTTATCAAGATCAATNAGAGCAACATCCAACTGGAATATTTCTTTTTCCACACCTGCACGGATAACGTATAACTCTGCATCGTTTGGATATTCTACAATTAATTTATTCAGTAATTCAAGAGAATTNTTGAAATCTTGTTCCTGTTGATAAAGAATAGCCAGACCTAATCTTCCGGAAACGCTTTCCGGTTCCAGTTCCAACAAACGTTTATAATCTTCTTTCGCTTCCTTATAATTATGTCTGCCNGCCTGCAGATAAGCACGGAGAAACAAAGCCTTCGCATTGTTTTTATTAACATCCAATATTGTGCAGCAATCTACATAAGCTCTGTCGGTAAGTCCCATTTCAAATAAAAGAGANGCCCTATCCATNAGAATAGGAACCGTAAGCGGAGCCATATTTAANGCAAAGTTATAAGATTCCAGAGCATCATCGATCTTATGCATTCTATATTGAAGCCGTCCGAGATTTGCAAAAATCATGCAGTTATGCGCATTGGTAGGCTCAAGTTTCAGTGCTTCCCGGTAATACTTTTCTGCCTGCACAAGACTATCCATTTTTTCACATTGGGTAGCCTTATCAAAAAGTTCTTTATAATTCTGCGCATGTATACCAGGGAATAATGAACACAATAACAGCAACAATACAATTTTCTTCATTAAATATATATCTATTAATTAATCCAGTGGATAAGTTTCGAAAGCAAACTCTTCTGTAGACAAGTAGCGTTCGCCAGTATCGGGCAATAAAGCAACAACCATTTTTCCAGCAAATTCNGGGCGCTGAGCAACCATTCTGGCAGCATAAGCGGCAGCTCCGGAAGATATTCCAACCAGCAATCCTTCTGTCTGGGCTAATTCACGACCTGCACGGATAGCTTCATTATCGGGAACCGANAATACCTCGTCAACATTTTCAGGATTATAAATCTTTGGAACAAAGTTTGCACCAATTCCCTGAATGCGATGAGGATTCCATTCTCCTTCTGTGAGCATAGGAGCTGATGCCGGCTGAACAGCTACGACATATACATCTGGATTATACTTCTTAAGTNTTTCGCCAACGCCNCANACCGTACCNCCTGTACCCACTCCGGCAACAAATACTGCCACCTGTCCATCGGTATCTCTCCAAATTTCTTCGGCAGTTGTACGTTTATGNANTTCTGTATTNGATGGATTTTCAAATTGTTGCGGAATAAAAGAACCCGGAATACTAGCTTTCAGTTCTTCAGCCTTACAGATAGCCCCTTTCATTCCTTCAATACCCGGTGTTAATTCTATTTTTGCACCATAAGCCTTCAATAAGTTACGGCGTTCAATNCTCATTGTTTCGGGCATAGTAAGAATTAGTTTGTACTTCTTNACTGAAGCAACCATTGCAAGACCAACACCGGTGTTACCACTGGTTGGTTCNATAATTGTTGCACCCGGTTTAAGCAACCCNCGNGCTTCTGCATCTTCAATCATTGAAAGAGCAGTACGATCTTTCACACTTCCCGCAGGATTAAAATACTCCAGTTTTCCAAGAACATTCGCTCTGGAATTGTATTTTTCCATATAAGCAGACAGTTTTAACAGGGGAGTATTGCCTATCAAGTCTGTGAGTTTGTTCGCTATCTTAGTCATATCCGTACCTATTTATGGGTATTTTCTGCAAATATACGTAAGAAAACTTATCACAAAGCATAGTTGTTACACAAATAATCCATATTTTTGAATTATTAAACCTGTATATAAAAGAATAATAAAATGGCTCATAATCACGAACATCAGCATAGCCATGCTATTGAATCTTTAAATAAAGCATTTATAATTGGCATAGTATTGAATCTCTCTTTTGTATTAATTGAATTTGGAGCCGGATTTTACTATGACTCATTAGGTTTGCTCTCTGATGCCGGTCATAATCTGGGCGATGTTGCCAGTTTATTTCTTGCCTTGCTTGCATTCCGTTTAGCCAGAGTAAAAGCAAGTCCTAAATATACTTATGGATATAAGAAAAGTACTGTACTTGTTTCATTGCTGAATGCGTTATTTTGCTCATTGCCGTTGGAGCTATCCTTATTGAAAGTCTTGAAAAGATTAAAAATCCTCGTCCGGTAGAAGGTAGTGCTATTGCCTGGGTTGCNGGGATCGGTGTGTTTATCAATGCNTTTACAGCNATGCTCTTTATGAAAAACAAAGAAAAAGATCTGAATGTAAGAGGAGCCTACCTGCACATGGCTGCCGATGCGTTGGTTTCTGTNGGGGTATTAGCATCGGGAATGATTATTTCCGGTACCGGATGGTACNTTATAGACCCTATTATTGGTATAACTGTNGCCATTGTAATACTAATTTCTACNTGGAACCTGCTCCACGAAAGTGTTCGTCTTTCATTGGATGGTGTTCCTGTTAATATCAGCAGCAANGATATAAAGGAACTAATTTCGGATATTGCNGAAGTTAAAAGCATCCATCATATGCACATATGGGCACTTAGCACTACAGAAAATGCTATGACTGCCCATATTGTTGTATCCAATCTTGATATGATGGAGGAATTAAAGCTGCAAATAAAAGAGAGACTCAAAGACGCGGGAATTTGCCACGTTACTTTGGAGTTTGAAACCGAACANGTATCTTGTGAAAGCAATTATTGCATATAATTCTACCGAAGAGAAAAATGATAGACCATTGACAGACCGAATTCCCTTCCGGTAGTTTTTAGCTTTATATCATTTTCATTAATATCCTGTTGNTTTACTTCCTTATTTTTAGCTATAAAATTATTGGCAAAGATTGCCACTGTTAGTTTATCTTTCAANAAATTCTTTGATGCCCGTACCCGGTAAAAGTAGTTATTATAACTATCAAGTGCTACAGACTTCCGTGGGGAATAATACCCTCCGTTTACATTCAGCAAATAACCATCAGGCAAGCTGAACCAGCTACTTGCCACCAGGCTACCATCAAAGCCCGTTTTTGTTAGATTCTTGTTAAAATCCATGTAACCCTCATCGGAATAACCACCAGTAGCAACCAGCTGAAGTTTCATTGCTTTTGAAAATTGACAAGAAGCCGTTGCCGATACTATTGTTTTTTGAAAGCATAACGGATCACACACAGCAACGCGAGTTTCAGTAGTATTTGTTGATGAAAGAATAATTTCTTTTATTTTCCCGGTTCTGTCCCCTCCATAAATGTAATTAGCATCCAGTAAGAAACTAAATTTTGAAGTTATTTTACTATAGCCTAAGTGGAAGAAGTGAGATCTGCCGTCATTATATGTAGAAACATTTGTTTGATCATACATAGGAGATACAAGACTTGAGTTACTCATCCACAAAGAAGAAGCTAAGTGAGAATGATAATCGGCTCTTATAATAGAATTCTTATTAAAGGCATACGATAAATTCAAGGAAGGAAGGATATTTATGATATCATCATCATAGATTATCCATGATAAAGGCGGATCTTGTTCTGTGCTCACTGCCGCAGTAAGTTGAAAATTCTTACTATGAAACTGATACTGAAGGTAAGTATACCACCTTTTAATGTCTATTTTAGAGCCACTTTCACCATATGATTGTTTCTCTGAGTTACGCATTTCTAAATAGTTGTAAGAACCATTATCTTTCAGCCAGCTATACCTTCCTCCAATACTTATTTCATGATGTAGGGCAAAAGGCAAAACAAAATCTAGTATAGCATCCTGTCTTTTTTGATTATACTTTTCAATAGAATATGAAAAAAAGTTGGTTACCTGATCATTAATATTTATCACATTTTCACTAGTGTAATTATCTGTTATGGGCTGACTATTATAAGAATAAGTCAATGAAAGTTTTGTTCCATTCGGGGAAAATAAATGAGCATAGTATGCTGATATATTATAATAAGAAAGAGTAATATCATCAGCAGAACTAATCTTACTAGAATAATTATACAGAGAGCTCGACGTTACTGACCCACTGTGAAGCGTTGCCGGGTTACTAAACAAATTAAATGCGGCTCCAATACCATCACGTTTGGTTAGCTGATAAAAAGCATTCACATTTGCACGATGCAGCTTTTCTGGATGGATTTTTGTTTCATTAGTTTGTAATCCATTATATGTTACAGTGGATAATGCACTTTTGCTATAGTTATCAAAGCCATAAGAATATGTTCCATTCAAGGTCAGCCCTTTATACTTCGTATTAAAGGAAGCATCGCCACCTAAAAGACCTAGGGTTGTAGCATTTAGACCTAAGGATGCATCTGTTCCGTTTGTTGTTTGCTTCTTTGTTACAA
>JGI20225J20221_1001748_pt1:5000-20043 | contig 20043 bp, 14 predicted proteins | sample BioMet4_FD_20221 | JGI IMG/M metagenome (IMG submission 20221) | reverse complement strand
ATCGTGGAAAATACCGACACCCACGAAAAAAAGCTCAAATTCCTCTACGCCTGGCTGTCCAAGCACCAACGGCGCATCATCAGCTATTCCGACGAATTCTACTCCAATGTCGTCAAGGTGATGGACAACTATCTGCTCGATCCCAACAACTACGAAGATTTTTCCGGCATGCGCGATCTGCACCAGGAAGTCTGGAGCAAGTACAATTACATTCAGCAGGCGCGCAAGGTCAAAATGCTCGAAGATCTTCAGGATCGTAACTACAAGGGCGAAAACATCTCCTATCTCCAGATGCTGTCCATTTTCACCGAGATCTTAAACGACCTCAAGTTCGAGATCGTCAACTACTTCGACAATCTGGTCGAGCACGTCCTCTCTCTCGGCGAGATGATCCTCAACGACCGCTACCTGCTGCGTAACTACATCAAAAAGAAGGACATGGAGCTTTCTCCCTACGGACAGTCCGTCAGAAAGACCTATGGCCGGCTCGTCTCCCTGCTCGACGAATTCCGTTCGATCCGCAAGGTCAAGAAGGAACAAGGCATTGTCGTGCCCCTGGTGGCGCAAAATTCCTAACACCACGCGGCCCCCATCCGGCCGACCGCATCACCCAAGCAGGTCGGGGCCACCCGGCCCGATCGCATTCGGAGTTCATCGTGGAACAGCCCGTCCCCACCCCGCTTTCCGACTGGCACCGCCAGCATGGCGCCAAGATGGTGCCGTTTGCCGGCTTCGACATGCCCGTGCAATACTCCTCCATCCTGGCCGAACACGAACACACCCGCACCAAGGCCGCCATCTACGACATCTGCCACATGGGTGAGTTCCATCTTTCCGGCCAGGGCGCGGCCGCAGCGCTGTCCACCATCGTCACCCACGACCTCGACACCCTGGCCCCGGGCAAATGCCGCTACGGCTTTTTGTGCAACGAAGCCGGCGGGGTCATCGACGACCTCATCGTCTATTGCCTGGACACGGACAGCTACATGCTCGTGGTCAACGCCGCCCGTATCGCCATCGATTTCGACTGCATCAAGGCCCGACTGCCCGAAGGGCTCGTTTTTACCGACGACTCCGAGGCCACGGCCAAGATCGACCTCCAGGGGCCGCTGGCTTATGAGGTCCTGCGCGACCGGGTGCCCGGAGATTGCAGCCGGCTCAAATATTTCAACTTCACCTGGACCGAGTTCGCCGGGGCCAAGGTGCTGATCAGCCGCACCGGCTATACCGGCGAACTGGGCTATGAGCTGTTTTTACCAGCCACCGCCGCCCTGGCCTTGTGGGAGGCCCTCGCCGCCGATCCCCGGGTGCTGCCGGCGGGACTCGGCGCCCGCGACACCATCCGCCTGGAAATGGGCTATCCGCTCTACGGCCAGGACCTGGACGAGGAACACACGCCGGCCGAGGCCGGCTACGGTTGGCTTTTAACCTCCCCGGCCGAATACGTCGGCAAGGGCAAGGCCGCCCGCCTGGACGCCAAGCTGCTCGCCCTGGAAATCCCAGGCCGGCGCAGCGCCCGGCATGGCGACACGGTCACGGACAAGACCGGCGCCACGGTCGGCGTGGTGACAAGCGCCTCGTTCGCCCCAAGCCTTGGGCACGCCATCGCCCTGGCCTACGTCAAGGCCGGCGCGGCCGAGGCCAAGGAATTCCGCATCAAGGCCGCCCGCGCCGAACTGCCCGCGTTCCGGCGTACCCTGCCGTTTTATAAANACGGCACGGCCCGNAANGTCGTGGCNGGCTGAGGGGAGNAGGAATGCCTCCGGCGGCCAGGAGGGGACGAGGTCCCCTCCTGGACCACCCCACCCGGAAAGGCACGTTGAAAAATTTACGCCCTGTTACCAGGGGTCCGGGGGGATGATCCCCCCGGCCGTGAGGTCCAGGAGAGGGATAGTAGCCTCTCCTGGCCGCCGGAGGCCTCTTCCGCTATCCCTATGTCGCATCCAGACGCGTTTTATCTTCCCGATCTGACCCCGCCGTATGTCCTGACCGGCGGTGAAGCGGCCCATTGCGGCAAGGTGCTGCGCAAGCGGCCGGGAGATGTCGTGCGCCTGTTCGACGGCCGGGGAAACGAGGGGCTTTTTACCATCTCGGCCGTGGCCCGGGACCGGGTGGAGTGCGAGGCGGTATCGCTGGACTTTGAACCCGAAGCGGCCCATCGCGTGCATCTGGCGGCCGGATTTTCCCGCTCGGCGCGGCGGGATCTGTTTCTGGAAAAGTCCGTGGAACTCGGCGCCGCCGGGCTGTTTTTTTGGCAGGCCGAACGCACCCAGGGCCGCATGCCCGAGGCTCTCAAGGACGGCTGGACCGCTACGCTTATCGCCGCGGCCAAGCAGTGCGGCGCGGCCCGCCTGCCCGGTCTCGAACTTCTTCCCGGCGGCGCGGCCGGTCTGGTCGCGGCCACGTCCGGTCGCTTCGACCGCCGCTTGCTTCTGTGGGAGGACCCGGACGCGCCCCGGCGGCTCGCTCCGGCCGACCTGACCGCACCGGGCGACGTGCTGTGTGTACTCGGCCCGGAAGGCGGTCTGACCGCGGACGAAGTGGACGCCTTCACGGCCGCCGGCTTTGAAGCCGTGAGCCTGGGCCGACGGGTCCTGCGCTGGGAGACAGCCGGCCTGGCCGTGTTGGCCCTGGCTCTGATCGGCTCTTGACGGCCCTTCCCTGGCCGGGCACAGCGGAAAGAGCGGCCTTGACCGCCCCCCCCCCGGAAACGAACGAACCGAACGGCATAACCGTATTGGGATTCCAAAGGGCAACGCCCTTTGGCCGCCGGAGGCATCCCTTTACCTCACCCCTACGCAAGGAACGCATGGATCTTCTCGGTAATGAAAAACGGCCCCTGGCCGAACGCATCCGCCCGACCGGCCTGGCCGATTTCGTAGGCCAGACCCATGTCGTGTCCCGGTTGACCACCATGCTGGCCGCGCCGCGCTTGCCGAGCCTGCTGCTGTTCGGCCCGCCGGGCTGCGGCAAATCCACCTTGGCCCTGATTCTGGCCAAGGCCAAGGGCCGGCCCTACGTGCGGGTGAGCGCCCCGGAAGCCGGACTTTCCGCCCTGCGCGAGCTCATCAAGGGCAAGGAAATCCTCATTCTCGACGAGCTGCACCGATTTTCCAAAGCGCAACAGGATTTCTTCCTGCCGCTGCTTGAGACCGGCGACATCGTGCTGCTCGCCACCACCACGGAAAATCCATCCTTTTCGGTCACGCGCCAGCTGTTGTCGCGGCTGCACGTGTTGCGCCTGCGCCCGCTGTCCCACGACGAACTCATGGGACTGGCCGAACGCGGGGCCAAGGCCGCCGGTATCGAGCTTGCACGCGAAAGCCTGGACGCCATTGCCCTGCTCTCGTCCGGCGATGGCCGCACGCTGCTCAATCTCGTGGAATTCACGGCCGCCCTGCCCGAGGACAAACGCGCACCCGAGGCCCTGCGCAAGGAACTGCCCGAGGCCCTGGCCCGGGGCGACCGCGACGGCGACAGCCACTACGAACTGGCCTCGGCCATGATCAAGTCCATCCGGGGCAGCGATCCCGATGCCGCCCTCTACTATCTGGCCTGTATGCTCGAATCCGGCGAGGACCCGCGTTTCGCCTGCCGGCGGCTTATGATCTCGGCGGCNGAGGACGTGGGCCTGGCCGATCCCATGGCCCTGCCCCTGGCGGTGTCCTGCACCGAGGCCGTGGAGAAAATCGGCATGCCCGAGGGGTTTATCCCCCTGGCCGAGACCGCCGTGTATCTGGCGCTCGCACCCAAGAGCAACAGCAGTTACGCCGCCTATCTGGCCGCCAAAAAGGACATCATGCAATCCGGGGTCAAGCCCGTGCCCCTGCACCTGCGCAACCCCTCCACCCGGCTCCAGCGGGAATGGGGCTTCGGCAAGGGGTACAAATACCCCCACGCCTATCCCGAGGCCTGGGTGGAGCAGGATTATTTGCCCGAGGAGCTGGTGGGCCGACAGTTCTATACGGCCAAGGACCAGGGCCAGGAACCCCGCTTGGCGGCCCGACTGGCCCGGTTGCGCCGCCGATCGAGCTGAGAGGACAAAAGGCGCCACCCGCCTGTCTTGTCCCGCGACCCGAAAAAGGCTATTTTTTCGCGGTGACGCGCGCGCCTTGCCGCTGACGCGTCCTTCCGGGAACCGGCCCCTGGCGCGATGCCGCGCCTGCCGGCCGCTCCCCCCACCCGGCCGTTCCTGCCCAGGCAGGGCGCGGCCCTACCACGGATGCGGTGAGCCATGACCGATCCCCGTTTCGAGGCCTTTTTCCAGGGGCAGGCCCTGGAGTTCCTGATCCGCGCCATTGATCTGGCCCTGGAGGAAGACGGCCCGGACCTCACCTCCCAGGCCATCTTCGCCCCGGACGACCGGCTGGCCGCGCGCATCGTGGCCAAGGAAGACACGCTCGTGGCCGGACTCCCCATCGCCGCCCACATCCTGGCCCGCATGGGCGAGACCGAGCGTTGTCAGCTGGACTTTCTGGCCACCGACGGCGACCATGTGGCCGACCGGACCGTGGTCGCGACCCTGGTCGGACCGGCCGTGACCGTGCTCAAGTCCGAACGCATCATCCTCAATTTTCTGTGCCACCTCTCGGGCATCGCCAACCGGGTCCGCCAGGCCGTGGACGCCCTGGCCGGCAGCGAAACCCGCCTGCTCGACACCCGCAAGACCCTGCCCGGCCTGCGCTATCCGGAAAAATACGCCGTGCTCGTCGGCGGCGGCTGCAACCACCGCAAAAACCTGGCCGAAATGCTCATGCTCAAGGACAACCACATCGACCGGGCCGGGGGCATTCCCCAGGCCATGGCCGCCTTGCGCAAAACATACCAAGACAGTATGGATAGCATGCCGCCGGTGGAGATCGAGTGCCGGACCCTAAGTGAAGTGGAGCAAGCCGTGGCCGAACGGCCGCGCCGCATCATGCTCGACAACATGGACACGGACACCATGCGCTTGGCCCTGGCCCTGATCCCGGCCGGCATCGAGACCGAAGTCAGCGGTGGCGTGGACCAGGAGGCCCTGGCCGGCATCGCCGCCCTGGGACCGGATTTCGTGTCCGTTGGCCGTGTGACCCATTCCGCCAAAAGCGCCGACTTCAGCATGTTGCTTGAGGAGACGACCACCCCATGAATGCAGACCTTGCCGCGAAAATCACCGCTATCCGCCGCGCCCGGGGCAAAGACCTGGCCATCCTGGCCCACCATTACCAGCGCGACGCCGTCGTCAAGCACGCCGACATCCTGGGCGACTCCCTGGAGCTCTCGCGCAAGATCGCGAGCCTGTCCGCCAAGGACATTGTTTTTTGCGGCGTGTTTTTCATGGCCGAGACCGCGGCCATGCTGGCCTCGTCGGGACAGCGCATCCATATCCCGGTACGCGAGGCGGCCTGCGTCATGTCCGAGATGGCCCCGGGCCAGCTGGTCGAAACCGTGCTGACCCGTCTGGAGCAGACCGGGCGCTCGGTCCTGCCCCTGACCTACGTCAATTCCTCGGCTGCGGTGAAAGCCGCCTGCGGCAAGCGCGGCGGCGCCGTGTGCACCTCGGCCAATGCCGGCAAGATGCTCAAATGGGCCCTGGACCAGGGGCGCGGCGTGCTCTTTCTACCCGACAAGATGCTCGGTCAAAACACCTGCCGCACCCTGGGGGTCGCCCCCGAGCGGCTGCATTTCCTGGATGTCCGCGCCGGCGGTGCCCAGCTCGACCTGGACGCGGCCGCCAAGGCCGAAGTGCTGCTGTGGCCCGGCCAGTGCGTGATCCACTCCCGGTTCAAGCCCGAAGCCATTGCCGCCGTGCGCGCGGCCACGCCCGAGGCCAAGGTCGTGGTCCATCCCGAGTGTCATCCGGTCACCGTGGCCGCCGCCGATGCCGCCGGCTCCACCTCCTTTATCATCAAGTACGTGGCCGACGCACCTCCTGGCGCGGACATCGTCATCGGCACGGAGATCCACTTGGTGAAGCGGCTGGCCACCGAGTACCAGGGCCTCAAGACCATCCGGCCCCTGCGGGTGAGCGAATGCTCCAACATGGCCAAGGGCACCGAGGCCAATCTGCTGGCCGCCCTGGAAAATCTGGACACCGTCCCACCGGTGACCGTGCCGGAAGCGGTGCGCGAACCGGCCCGTGAAGCCGTGGAGCGGATGCTGGCCGTCTCGGCCTGACGACTTCGAAAGAACCACGCGCCTCGGTTGCCGACCCGTTCCCTGGCGCGCCACTGCCTGAAGCAACGCAAACGCGCGCCCGCGACACGACGCGCGGGAAGGGGATTGCTCTCATGTTGTACCGCATGCATACCGATGCCTTGGTGGTGGGGTCCGGCATTGCCGGTCTGACCACCGCCCTGACCCTGGCCGATGCCGGCCTGGAAGTGATTCTGCTGACCTCGGGCGACGACCTGGACGACGGCAACAGTGCCCTAGCCCAGGGCGGCATTGTTTTTCGCGGCAATGAAGACTCGCCGCAGCAGCTGGAGCGCGATATGCTCACCTGCGGCTGGCGCCACAATTATCCCAAGGCGGTCAAATACCTGGCCCGCAAAGGACCGCAGGTGGTCCAGGAGCTGCTCATCGACCGCTTGCAGCTCCCCTTCGACCACAAGGAAAACAGCCCGGATTTCCACCTCGTCCGGGAAGGCGGCCACAGCGTGGCCCGCATCCTCCACATGGCCGACCGCACCGGCCGGGGTATCATGGAAGGGCTCATGGCCGCGGTCAAGGCCACGCCGTCCATCAAGGTCCTGTCGCGACGCACGGCCGTGGACTTGCTGACCTCCCACCACCATGCCACCTTGCTGGAATTCAAATACCAGCTCGTGGACCAGTGTCTGGGCGCCTACGTGCTCAACGAAATCTCCGGCCAGGTGGAAACCATCCTGGCCGATTATACGGTGCTGTGCACGGGCGGTTGCGGCAGGCTTTTCCTGCACACCTCCAACACCCGGTCCTGCATCGGTTCGGCCCTGGCCATGGCCTCGCGTGCCTTCGTCAAGGTCATGAACGTGGAATACATGCAATTCCACCCCACCACCTTGCTCCACCGGGCCGAACGGCGCCTGCTCGTGACCGAGGCATTGCGGGGCGAGGGCGCGCGGCTGGTCAACGCGTCCCACGAGCCGTTCATGACGCGCTACGATCCCCGGGCGGACCTGGCCCCGCGCGACATCGTTACCCGGGCGATCCTGGCCGAAATGCTCAAGACCGATCATGACTGCGTCTATCTGGACGCGGCCAGTTACGTGAAAAATCTGACCGAGCACTTCCCCACCGTCTACACGGGCTGCCTCCAACTCGGCATAGACATCACCAAAGACCCGATCCCGGTGGTGCCGGCCGCCCACTATTTCTGCGGCGGTGTGCTTACGGACAACGCCGGACGCACGACCCTGGAACGGCTCTACGCCGCTGGCGAATGCGCCTGCACGGGCATCCACGGCGCCAACCGCCTGGCCAGCACGTCGCTTTTGGAATGCGTGCTGTGGGGCTGGAGCGTGGGTCACGATATCGGACGCCGCGCGAGTCACAAGAGTTCCCTGGGCCGGCGCCTCATGGACAGCATCCCCGACTGGGTGAGCCCCGGCTCCAACCGCAACGAGGACCCGGCGCTCATTGCCCAGGACTGGGCCACCATCCGTAATACCATGTGGAACTATGTGGGCATCAACCGCTCGGCTTCGCGTCTCAAGCGGGCCTTCGAGGATCTGCGCGAACTCAACAAGCACTTGCACGACTTTTACCGGGAAACACCCCTCAGCAAGGCCATCGTGGACCTCTTCCACGGCTGCCAAGCCGCCTACACCATCACCATCGCGGCCATGCAAAACCGCCGGTCCCTGGGCTGCCATTACCGGCTGGATTAAGAATTGCGGCAGGGTGGAGAGGTTAGGAGAAGCCTCCGGCGGCCAAAGGGCGTTGCCCTTTGGAAACCCGGACGAAGGTTGTCGGCAGCGCCTGCATCGCACTGCGGGGACAAAATAGACGCGAAAGGGATTCTATTGAGCGAAAGTAAGAATTGAAAGCCGCGCACCATGTGGTGTGCGCGCAGTGAAGGTGGCGATGTGTGGCCTACCGGGTGAGACCGGGAAGCGCATGTCGCCACTTCTTTTTTCGGGCCAAGACCACAACACAATTGCTCGAAGGAGGCGCCTCCGGCAGGCAACGTGTCAAACGGCCCAAGGAACTGCCCTCCTGCCGCCATCGAGAACTGACCCGCCGTCAAGGCTGGTTGGTGGTTTCAGCGAAACCGACATACTGCCGAAGACCACATCCCATTCGCTGACCGTCTTTCTTGGGCCTCGTGGTATCTAACGGCGGCGCCCTGAAGGAGTCCGTCGTTGTCGTTTCCACGGTCTCGCCTATCCCAACACTTCGGAAGAAGTCTGCATCTCGTGCGGCTGGAGAAAGACTCTGATACCAGGCGTTATGTTCAATATTCCATGGCGCTGCCTGGTGTGCCTCGACAGTCAGTGATAACCCTGAAGTTGCCAGAACCCCTGATAAACAGAGCAAGAAGCGCCTTGCGCGAATTACGCAACGGTCTCAATTGGTACTTAAATATTAGCGTGCCCCAATAAACAGTACACCTAACAAAAATACTACTTCCCTATTTGAGTTCAACCCATGCATTTTGCCATATTTGTTCAGTCTGCTGCACAGGCAATGTGCGCACTGCCAGTTTAGCAGCTACGGCCTCTGCTTCTTCGCCATTTTCTGTCTTCAATAATTTTCGCAACTTAAGATCTATTGCCGGATAGGCAGCAGCATTTGGAACGCTTGCTGCAAAGGCTTTCTTGTTTGCAAGCAATGCTTGCGCTTTTGGCGAACACATCCATTGTAAAAAACGCTTAGCCGAATCGGGGTGTGGCGCATCAGTAGGGATGACGAGACTGTCAACCCACATGATTCCGCCCTCTTTGGGTATTATCCAGTCGATCGGTATTCCTTGCTGTTGTAGAGCTGATGCAAAGAAAGCTGCTCCACCCGGAACAACAATTGTCTCGCCACGGGCAAAGGATGCGATCAAAATAGGAAAATTAGGCGCTATCACAGATAGTTGTTGGCGCAAGTCAAACAGTGTCTTTTTCAGTGTCAGAAACTTTTCATCGGAAATATCATAGGGAGTCGCGTTACCAAGACTTTTGCTCAAAACTCCCATAATTGGCAGATACCTATCCCAAACGCCGACTTTCCCTTTTACTTTGTCAGACATAAGAATCGCATAAGACGAAGCTTCACTAGCGGAGATCACGCTCGTATTGTAAGCTAACCCATTTGCCCCGAATTCTATCGGGATGGCTATCATTTTGTCTTTAACATAACAGAGCGGCAATTTCTTGAAAGTCGGGATGTACTGACTCAAATCATAGTCAGCCGGGTCAAGCGTCGCAAGCCGACCATTTGCATAAAGTTTTCCGATATATTCTGAACCAACCATAACAACGTCATATTGATTCTTTGAATTTGTCAGCAAAGAATACATCTCATCGGCACCGACAAAAGTCTTAAACTGAACCTTGATGCCGGTATCTTTTTCAAAAGATTCAAGAAGCGCTGGGTCATCAACACCAGCCCAGCACAAGAAGTTTAAGGTCGCGGCCGCAAACGCTGCATGTGGTACAACCATGGCAGCACACAAAAGTATCGCAAAAACTTTCCCTCTAAGCATAATTTTCTTATTCCGCATGTACAACTCCTCCCGAGCTACTGCACCATGGGGGAACCGCAATAAAATTGCTTTGCGCGTAAGCACAATCTCTTTTACCGCTTTAGTCTCGTAGACTGGCCATGCCCTTATTTGCCTCGTATCCCCATCGCGGAAATAATCTCGTCCATATTGCGCACATCTCCAAAAAAGACGCGAAAATTGAGCAAGGTAACGGCATGGGCAAGCGCAAACGGCGAGGTCACAGCGTCAGCCACCATGATGACTTCGTAATCGCGCTGCATGGCATCGCGCGCCGTGCTTTCCACACACACGTTGGTGACGACCCCAGCCACCCAAAGCTGCTCGACGGCCAGACGCCGCAAAAGGTCGGGGAGTTCGGCGTTCGTCGCGGCAAACGCGCTGTAGCGATTCTTGAAAACCACATGATCCACGGCGGCGTCATAATGCATTGCAGGATAAAGCGCGGTATCCGGTCCCGCATCGAACATGCCCCGTGACAAGGGCTGCTTGTGAAAGAGCGGATAAAGCCCGGCATCGTCGCCTGTTTCGCTGACGCGAAAGCTGTGCCGTACCCAGATTACAGGTACCCCTTGGTCATGGCAGGCATCCACAAGAGCATTGATCCGGTCGACAGTCGCGGCCAGCCCAGGAAACTGCACCCCATGTTTCGGGGCGCAGGAAAACTGCTGCATGTCGATCACGAGCAGCGCGGCCTTTTCGGGACGCAGGCTGAAGACCTGGGCCGGCCGGCCGATAGACGTAAGGAACTCCTCGATTTGCTGTTGCAGGGCTTCAAGCACGGATGTGGATTCCATGTATTCGTCCCCTTTTGCTGGTGAAAATGGCACGGCTCCATTCATGGAACCGGGAGCTCGAAAGAACGCGAAAAACGAGGCGATAATGGCAAGGACTAGAGGTCGCACGAAAAGTGGGCAACCAATCGCAATGCGACTGCACCGACTCGCTTTGGATTCGGGTATACGTGAACGTGCCAGTTAGCCGCAAGAAGTTTCCCCATCATTTTACCTGGGCAAGACGGCGCAGCCTCACACTAGTTGCAAATCCATCACATATTCAGGTGCATGGCTGAATATCTCTTCGCAAAGGTGCGCCATGATTTAGGAACTACCTGAGGCTGCTTGGGTGCCCTGTTTGATCTTACCCTGTCCGCCGAGGATCATAGGAGAGAAACGCCCTATCCATGACCAATGATAAGAGGATGTTGACACTCGTATGCAACGACGCTAGGACTGAGCATAAGGGAAAAGTGCGAACATAACGGGGAAATGCCATGCAGGAAAAACGCATTGCCACTATTGTCGCAGGATTGGGCGGGCAGGCGTTGTCAACGGAGACGACCCGGTTGCTCAAGCGCAACCTGCTGGATGCCTACGGCGGCATCTGTGCCTCGTTGCAGGATGTTCCCCTGTTGGAAAAATTCAAGCGCTACGCGGCCGTCTTTCCCGAGGCGGACGGCGTGGGCGTCTGGGGCATCGGCAGCAAGGCCCAACTGGTGCATGGAACTTTCCTGAACACCATTCTGGGCAGGCGCAGCGACCTGGTCAACACCTACCTCTCGCCTGACCACATGGGCGGCAGCCACCCTTCGGACAACCTCTCCCTGCTGCTGACCCTGGCGGATTGGCGGGGGCTTACCGGCGCGCAACTCCTGCGCGGCCTGTACGTGGCCGCTATGCTCTCCTGCGCCTTTTCGGACTACTATGACCCGGAGAGCGGCGGCTTCGACCACGATGCCGCCGCCGGGGTCTACACCGCCCTGATCACCGGCCATGTCCTGGGCCTTGGGCACCAGGAGCTGGTGGAGGCGCAACGCATGGCCGGAGCCATGGGGCTCAATCCCAACCAGGCCGGGGAAGGCGTCATCACGGACTGGAAGCACTGCACCTACGCCTCCTGCGCCATGCGCGGGGTCAACGCCGCAGTCATGGCCCAGGCTGGTTTCCAGGGGCCGGTGGATATCTACAAGGGCGCGGCCGGCCTGGACCGCTTTCTGCCCCATGTCGATGCCTTCATGGAAGTCCCTCCCGACCTCGGGCGTATCGTGTTCAAGCGCTGGCAGGCCCTGGTCTTCTGCCAGACCGCCATCGACACGGCCCTGGAGCTGTACCCGGCTTTTCGCAAACTCGACGCCGCCAGCGTGTCGCAGGTGGATGTCTGGGCATACCACATGGCCATGGTCCAGGCCGGCACGGCCGATGCGGCCAGCCCGGTCAGCCGGGCGGGCAGGACCCATTCACTGCCGTATTGCGTGGCCGCTGCGCTGCTGCACGGCGTCATCGATTACGACACCTTCGGCGACCAGGCGGCTTGCTCCCCCGAGCTTACGGCCCTCATGGCCAAGATCGTCCTCCATGACGACCCGGCCATGACCAAGGCCTATCCGGACAAGTCCCCGTGTCGCATCGTCGTTCAGGCGGCTGGCGCTTCCCCGTTGGAGGCCAGGCTGGAGTATCCCAAGGGCGATCCTCGCGCGCCCCTGTCCGATGCTGACATCGAAACCAAGACGGCAGGGTATCTGTCGGAGCTGGTGGACCCGCAGACCGCCCGGCGCATCATCGGCCGCCTTTGGACCATCGAAGAGGAACAGGAACTCGGCTGGTTGTTGGCCCCATTGCAGCAGGAGGTGCGGCATGGGTAAGAAACCGATCCGAACCGTTGCGGATTTCGAGGCGTTTTTCGCGGCCTACAATGCGAGAAACTGGGATGTCCTGTTCCAATACGTCAGCGACGACTGCGTGTGGAACGCCTCGGAGCAGTGCGTACAAGGCCGGCAAGCCATGGAAGCCTACTGGTTGGGTTGCCACAAAGCCATCAAGGAAACCCTCGGAGCGCCGCAAAAGGTGGTTTTCGGCGAGGGCATGGCCTATCTCCAGGTGCCCATCATCATGGAATTTTTGGAAGATGGCACATTCTTCGGCCAGGCCTACGCCAAGGGAAGCGTCATCCGCTTCTGGTGCGCCGACGCCTATACCTTCGCCCCAGACGGCACTATCAAGGAATGCCGCGTGTACTCAAAGTTCGACTAGCGCCGGAGACCGCAATGCTGGACGAGCAATGGTTCAAGGAATACGGCGAAGCCTTCAGCCGCGCCAAGGACAAGAGCGCTTTCTTCGACCGCTATTACGATCCGGAGGTGACTTTCATCCATCCGTTCAAGGGCACTTTCCACGGGAAGGATGCCCTGGTAACCTTCTGGAACGCGGGAAAAAACGCCGGACATGCCGGCATCCACGAGATCCTCCATTTCAGGAACGTTGTTGCGCAGGCAGACAAGGTAGCCACGGAACTGGATATCGAATGGCGCTGTTTCGAGGACACGGACTATCTCGGTCCGCGCCACAAAGGCGATGTGTTCTGGGGCAAATGCGCCGCCTTCTACGATCTCAAGGACGGGAAGTTCATTCGGGTGCAGCTGTACCTCAATCTTGTCGCGCCGCATCGGGCCCAGCCTGTCCATCCCTGACAGCCCCCCCCTGCTTTTACGCCGCCCTAAAACGACAAGGGCTTGCGTAGCGGCGCAAGCCCTTGTGTCTTTTCTCGCGTCGAGACGCGGATCGGCTCAATAGACGGGCACCTGCATGGTCTCGATGCGCATGTGCTGCTGGGCGCCAAAGACATCAGGGCTGCCCGGCGTGCCCGAGATCATGGCCCGGAACCGGGCGATCTTGATGGCGTAGCAGGCATCAGCCCGGTACGTGCCGAGCATGTCCTCCTCGGCGATTCCCAGCCGGGCGGCCACGGTCTTTTTGTGAAAGACACCCGAGGCCAGGGCCTGGGCATAGTCCTCGGGGGTCTTGAAGAAGATGTCGTAGGTGATGGTGTTGATGCCCGCGTCCTTGGAGCGCAACACCTTGACCATCTCGCGCAGGGGGCGTGTTGCGCGCGGCTGGCCGGCAGGCGGTCGGTCCTCGATGACGTCGATGGCCCGCTCGTCAAGCGGCCCTGGGGCCGGGGTGCCAAGGGGGGCGTAGCGCGGCTGGAGCTCCTTGTTCAGCGTCCAGTCCCGACCGCTCACGCTGTAGAGCCGGATAGGAAACAGCGCGGCCTCGATGGCGGCCTGGTCATCCCACAGATGGTAGACGCTCCAGACAGAGGTCTCGCCCAGAGGCACGTTCAGGGCGGAAAAACCGTCCTTGGCCCGGTACGGCGCAAGCTCCTCCAGGGCCTGTCCATGCAGCCGAATCGCTTCCTCGTCGGTAGCGGCGATGGTGTCCACGAGCATGAGCGGGGTTTTCGCGTCAAAGACCAGGAACTCGGCCTGGCAGGCGGCGGCGAGTTCCGGATAGTCCATTTGGGCCAAGTTGCGCACCATGGCGAACAGGGTATCGGTCTGGTCGATGAAAAGCGGTTCCCGGGAGCCGGCCACGACCAGGGTGGTGTGGGTGTCGTCGTCGGTTTCGGGCGAGAATTCCCCCGGGGACAGCGGAAAGGCCAGATTGCCGGCCGTGGTGATGCGTCCGGGATAGCCCAGATGGAGCAGGAAGCCTTTGAGAATCGAGGCCAGGGCCGCGGCCTGTTCCGTCTCCTTGGCCGTTACCCGGATGACGATGCCGATCTCCCGTTCCCCGGCCGGCACCGGCGTGGTCTCCACGGCATTGTACCCGTAGATGAGCCGCCCCTCCCGCAAGTGAGCCGGCAAGCTGGCTGGGTCCGCGGCCAGGGCGAACAGGGAAAGCCGGCGCTTGCCCACGGGCATGGAACCCTCGATCTTCACGGAAAGCGGGCTGGTGTAAAACGCAGGTTCGCGAAAGCCGGCCGAGCGCTCCCCGTCCTGGAAATAGCGGGTGGTACGCATGTCGAGCACCCCTTCCGGATAGAACTGGAGGGAGGGGTGGTTCTCCTCATAGAGGGCATGGGCGGAGATGGAGTAGATGGTGGCCTTGCGATCCTGGTTGGGCGGGGTGAACACGACGCCGCCGTCGTCCCGGAATTCCGCGATAAGATAATCGCTGGCCGAGCCAGGGTCGCAGGCAATGGCCCCGCATTCCAGGATATGGGCGGCCTGGAAAGCCAGACCGGGATCGATCCCGCGCCGGATGGGATCGGCGGCGAAAATGGCCACGTCACAGGACCGACCGGCCAAGACGATACGCGCGCCCTCCTCCAAGGCCGTAATGTAGGGAGCCACGCCCATCTGGGAAACCATGACGCTTTTGGCCACGGCCTCCTCGGTCAGCCGGGGCATCCGGCCGAGGGGACGCAGGGCGTCGACGTGGCCCAGCAACAGCTTGGCGTCCACGTCGCTGGAAATGACGGCCACCGGCAGGTCCCGAACGCCATGCTCAGCCAGGATCTCCTTGATGAAGGCCAGCATGACCTCCATCTGACGCCTGGCGCCGGTCGTACCCAGGGTACCGATGAGGAGCG
>JGI20225J20221_1001747_pt1 | contig 20052 bp, 20 predicted proteins | sample BioMet4_FD_20221 | JGI IMG/M metagenome (IMG submission 20221) | reverse complement strand
AGCCTTCGGGCGTCCCAAAAGGGGACGCCCGTTTTTTCGGCCGGCGTGAAAGCTCTTGAAAAACGCGGCGCATTTGGGTATAATCAATCCGTTATCATCTGATTTTGATTGGGAGTGGCACTATGAACAGAACCAGGATCGCGCAGCTTTACGCCGCGCCGGAGACCTTTGAGGGCCAGGGCATGACGGTCTGCGGCTGGGCGCGCACCATCCGCGACATGAAAAACTTCGGATTCATCGAACTCAACGACGGCTCCTGCTTCAAATCCCTGCAGGTCGTCATGGATCGGAATCTGCTGAGCAATTACGACGAGATCGCCCGCCAGAACGTGGGCGCCGCCCTGCTGTGCCACGGCACGCTGGCGGTGACCCCCGACGCCCCCCAGCCCTTTGAGCTGAAGGCCGACGGTATCGTGGTGGAGGGGGCCTCCACCCCCGACTACCCCCTGCAGAAAAAGCGGCACAGTCTGGAATATCTGCGCACCATCCAGCATCTGCGCCCCCGCACCAACCTGTTTTCCGCCGCTTTCCGGGTCCGCAGCGTGGCCGCCGCGGCCGTGCACGAGTTTTTCCAGAAGCAGGGCTTCGTTTATGTGCAGACCCCCATCATCACCGGCTCCGACTGCGAGGGCGCCGGCGAGATGTTCCGCGTGACCACCCTGGACCCCGAAAATCCGCCCCGCACCCCCGCCGGCAGGGTGGACTATTCCCAGGACTTCTTCGGCAAGGCCACGAACCTTACCGTCTCCGGCCAGCTCAACGCCGAGAACTTTGCCATGGCCTTCGGCGACGTCTATACCTTCGGCCCCACCTTCCGCGCCGAGAATTCCAACACCCCGCGCCACGCCGCCGAGTTTTGGATGATCGAGCCGGAGATGGCCTTCTGCGATCTGGAGGGCGATCTGGAGTGCATGGAGGCCATGGTGAAATACATCATCAATGCCGTGCTGGAAAAATGCCCGCAGGAGATGGAATTCTTCAACACTTTTGTGGATAAGGGCCTCCTCGAGCGCCTGCGGAACGTCGCTTCCAGCGAGTTTGGCCGGGTCACCTATACCGAGGCTGTGGATATCCTCGTCAAGTCCGGCCACAAGTTCGACTATCCCGTTTCCTGGGGCATCGACCTGCAGACCGAGCACGAGCGTTACCTCACCGAGGAGGTCTATAAGCGCCCGCTGTTCGTCACCGACTACCCCAAGGAGATCAAGGCCTTCTATATGCGCCTCAACGACGACGGAAAGACCGTCGCGGCGGCGGACTGCCTCGTCCCCGGCATCGGGGAGATCATCGGCGGGTCCCAGCGCGAGGAGCGGCTGGACGTGCTGGAGGCGCGGATCGACGAGCTGGGTATGCGCAGGGAGGACTACTGGTGGTACCTGGATCTGCGGCGCTACGGCAGCTGCCGCCACGCGGGCTTCGGGCTGGGCTTCGAGCGCATGGTGATGTATCTCACCGGCGTGAGCAACATCCGCGACGTGGAGCTGCACCCCCGCACGGTGGGCAACGCGGACTTCTGATTGCACAAGCGGTTTTCAGCGTAGTTAAGATAGATTCAAGCCGGTCCCGTCCGGGACCGGCTTTTCTATAAACAAGGATGAGGTGATTTTATGTTGGGCGTTCTGGTGAACACGCTGGCTGTGATCGTGGGCGGCTGCATAGGGCTGCTGTGCAAGAAGGGAATCCCGGAGCGATTTTCCGCCGCCGTCATGACCGCGCTCGGCCTCTTCACGCTGTGCGTGGGCGGGATGGGCGTGCTGGGCGGAAAAAACGTGCTGGTACTGCTTGTGTCCATCGTGTTCGGCACCCTCGCAGGCACCGTCATTAATATCGACGGCCGGATCGATAAGCTCGGCAAAAAAGTAGAGGCCCGATTTTCCGGGAACGGCACTTCCGGCGGCCTGGCTCAAAGCTTCGTCACGGCGACGCTGATGATGTGCGTGGGCGCCATGGCCGTTGTGGGCTCCATCAAGGCCGGTACCACCGGAGACTGCACCCTGCTTTATACCAAAAGCGTCATGGATTTAATCGCGTCCCTGATGCTGGCGGTCAGCCTCGGCGCCGGGGTGCCGCTTTCGGCGGTGTGCGTGTTTGTTTTCGAGGGTGCCGTGACCCTTCTGGGCGGCGTCCTCGCCCCGGTACTGACGGAGACCATGATTGCGGAAATGTCCGCCGCCGGGTCGCTGATGATCCTGGCGCTGGGCTTTAACATCCTTGGGGTCACAAAGATCAAGGTCGCCGATATGCTCCCGGCCATCATCTTTGCGCCTTTCGTGTCGGTATTGTTCGCGGCGCTGGATCGCCTGACCGCCGCGATGCAGGGTTGAATTAAGGAAATCAAGCCGGGAGGCGGTTCTTTTGAACGGCCTCCCGGCTCTCTTTTACGAATCTTTTTTATCTGTTTTATCTGCAGCGTATTCCAGAATGTCGCCCGGCTGGCATTGCAGCGCCTCGCAAATGGCCTCCAGCGTGGAAAACCGGATGGCGCTGACCTTGCCGGTTTTGAGCTTCGAGAGGTTCACGTTTGCAACGCCCACCCGCTCGGAAAGTTCTTTCAGGGACATCTTCCGATCCGCCATCACGCGGTCGAGTCTGAGTATAATCGGCATCGCGTCACCTCAAAGCGTCTCGTCCGAGAGCTGCTGCAATCTCGCACCGTATTGGAAGATGGACACCAGCGCAAAAAATGTAAGCACATCCATAACACCGCTGGCCGTGGCACTGATGGCTGTAATGCGGCTGTTGCCCATGAGCGTGGGGGACACCGAGGCAGCCATATACCCGCAGACCGCATGAAGCGGAATATTTGCCACCATCAGCCAGACCATTATTTTCAGCTTTCGCACAATGGGCGGGGAAAAAGGTTCGCCTGTGTTCGCAATGCCGCGGAATGCGGAAAAGCCTGCAAACTGCGTCGCCGCGTAGACCGCAAGGCTCAGAAGCTGGATAAAGAACAGCCATTTCCACCAGCCGAGGGGCGGATTCTCAATCCCGGCAATGGGCAACCCCAAGCGCATCAAGGCGTTGGCCGGGTCGGAGAACAGCCAGACCAGGGCATTGATGCTGCTTAATGCGGCATAGACGTAATAGAGCGCGAAAATCAGCAGCGCGACGGAATAGACCCGGCTGGTTTTTTTCAGCTTGTTCTGTAAGAGTTCCATAACAGCGCCTCCTTATGGTCGTTGGCATCGTCGTTGGCATAAGAATAGCGCATCAGGCAACGAATGTCAATAATTAATTAACGATAAACATTAATTTTTTTGGGGGTGCGCTGCGGGATCCGGCTTACGCCGACTCCCTCAGCCACGTCAGGATATATTCCGCGAATCGTTTTGTGGCGGGGCTGTCGCGGCTGGCGTCCGGGATGGCCAGACCGATGGTGCGGCTGGCCGGGGGCACCAGCTCCAGCACCTTGATATTGTCGTGCCGCCCCTTCAGCAGCAGCTGGGGCATGATGCTGATGCCCAGCCCCTGCTCCACCATGGCGATGATGGCATAGTCGTCTTTGGTGGAGTATTTGATGTTCGGCTTCACGCCCGCCGCGTCCAGCGCTTTGCGGGCGTCGTGGTTGGAGCTCTCCAGCAGGGTGATGAAGGGCTCCGTTTCACACTCCCGCAGCGGAAATTTCGGGTAGGAGGCAAACTTGTGATCCCGGGGCAGGATGGCCAGCAGGGGGTCCTCCATCAGCGCCTGACAGAAGCAGTCCGCCCTGCAGGGGACGTTGACGAAGCCGATGTCGATGCTGCCGTCGGAGAGCCACTGCTCCACGTCGTAATAGTCGCCGTTGAGAAGCTTGATGTCCACGTTGGGATAGTCCCGCTGGAAAGCCTTGATGATGCCGGGCAGCCAGTGGACGGCCACGGAGGTGAAGCTGCCGATGCGCACCGTGCCGGAATCCAGCCCCCGGATGGCCGAGGCGATCTGGCTGAGCCGCTCCTGACTGTTGAGGACGCCCCGCACCGCCGGCAGCACCCGTTCCCCGTCGCCCGTGAGCTTGACGCCCGCCCGGGAGCGGGTCAGTACCGGAAAACCCAGCTCCGCCTCCAGCGCGCTGATGGTGTGGCTCACCGCCGACTGGGTGCAGCCCAGCGACTCCGCCGCCCTGGTCAGACTGCCCAGCTCCACCACCCGGGCAAAGGCCTCGTATTTTGATACGGACATGATGATTTACCGCCTATTATGAAAAAAATTCATCTTATTATGAGATACACAAGGGATGGTACTACTATACCCCGTTTTTTCGGAATTTCAAGCCGAAATGCGGTCTTTCGTCCTTGCGGGGCGGCCGCGAAATCGGTATAATCCCTTTGTTATCGAAAAAAGTGTGTGTCAGGAGAAAAAAGAATATGTCTGCAACTGTGTACATCCTTATCGCCATCTTGGTGTACCTGGTGGGTATGCTGGTGATCGGCGGCGTCTATTCCAAGGGGAACAATTCCTCCGGCGACTTCTATCTGGGCGGGCGCAGGCTGGGCCCCGTCGTTACCGCCATGAGCACCGAGGCGTCGGATATGTCGGGCTGGCTGCTGATGGGCCTGCCGGGCGTGGCCTATTTCACCGGCCTGGCCGACGCCACCTGGACGGCCATCGGTCTGGCCGTGGGTACTTATCTCAACTGGCTGTTCGTGGCCAAGCGCCTGCGGCTGTACTCCTCCCGCATTGACGCCATCACCATTCCCGACTTCTTTGCCAAGCGCTATCACGACCCCAAGCTCATCGAGGGGATCGCCGCCATCGTGGTCATCGTGTTCTTCATCCCCTACACCGCCTCCGGCTTTGCCGCCTGCGGCAAGCTGTTCACCAATCTGTTTTCCGTCAATTACATGACCGCCATGCTCATCAGCGCCTTCGTCATCGTGGCCTACTGCGCCATGGGCGGTTTCATGGCCGCCTCCGTCACCAGCCTGGTGCAGAGCATCGTCATGACCCTGGCGCTGGTGATCGTGCTGTGGTTCGGCATCGCCACCGCCGGCGGCTGGGACGCCGTGGTGGCCAACGCCAAGGGCGTGGCGGGCTATTTCAGCCTGCACAGCCTGGGCAACGTGGCCACCGGGGAGGCGTCGAACTACGGGTTCATCACCATCTGCTCCACGCTGGCCTGGGGCCTGGGCTACTTCGGTATGCCCCACATCCTGCTGCACTTCATGGCGGCCGAGGATGAAAACAAGCTGAAAATCTCCCGCCGCATCGGCACCACCTGGGTGGTCATCTCCATGGCCGTGGCCGTCACCATCGGCATCGTGGGCTACGCCATGTCCAAGGTCGGCGTCATCGACACCTTCCCTTCCGGCTCCGCCGCCGAGGCCGTCATCGTGAAGATCGCGGGCCTGCTGAGTACCCACGGCGTGGTGCCGGCGCTGCTGGCGGGCGTCATTCTCGCCGGCATCCTCGCCTCCACCATGTCCACGGCGGACGCCCAGCTGCTGGCCGCCGCCTCCGGCATCACCCAGAATATCCTGATCGACGTGTTCGGCGTGAAGATGTCCGACAAGAAGAACATGGCCGTGGCCCGCTGCACCGTGGTGCTGGTGGCCGTGCTGGGCGTGGTCCTGGCAAGGGACCCCAACAGCTCCGTGTTCGCCATCGTGTCCTTCGCCTGGGCCGGCTTCGGCGCGGCCTTCGGCCCCGTGATGCTGGCCAGCCTGTTCTGGAAGCGCTCCAACCGTTACGGCGCGCTGGCCGGCATGATCTCCGGCGGCGCCATGGTGTTCATCTGGAAGTACCTCGTCCGCCCGCTGGGCGGCGGGTGGAACATCTATGAGCTGCTGCCCGCGTTTTTGGTGTCCGGGATCTTCATCGTGGCGGTCAGCCTGCTCACGCCCGCGCCCGAAAAGGAGATCGTGGAGGAATACGAGTCCGTCAAGGCGTAAAAAAGTTTCCCGCCGCGGGCCGCGCCTCTTGCGCTTTTTGCAAAAGTATGGTACGGTACTGAAGTAAACGGGTAATTGATCCGCCGTATGCAGGAACTTTCCTGCATACGGTTTTTTCAATCAGAGGTTGTGCGTATGAAAAAATACAGGGGGCCGCTGCTGCTGCTGTTGGCGGCATTGGTCTGGGGACTGGCCTTCGTGGCCCAGACCAGCGCGGCGGGCAGTATCGGGGCGTTCACCTTCAACGCCGCGCGCTCGCTGCTGGCGGCACTGTTTTTGCTGGCGGTCATCGGCGCGCGGGGTCGGCTGCGCCCGGCGGCGCCCGCGGGGGCGGGTGAGAAGAAAGAGACCCTGCGGGGCGGCATGCTGTGCGGGCTGGCCCTGTTCGCGGCGGTGAATCTGCAGCAGTTCGGCATCGGGACCTATCCGGCGGAGGCCGCGGCCTCGGGGCGGTCGGGCTTTCTCACCGCCACCTATGTGGTCATGGTGGCGCTCTCCGCGCCGCTGTTCGGGAAAAAGCTGCGCGGGCCCGTGCTGCTGGCCGCGGCGGGGTGTCTGGGCGGAATGTATCTGCTGTGTCTGGGCGACGGCTTTTCCGGCGTCTACCTGGGCGACGCGCTGGAGCTGGGCTGTGCCGCGGCCTTCGCGGGGTATATCCTGATCGTGGACCGCTATGCCCGGCTGGACAGCATCAAGGTGTCCTGCCTGCAGTTTCTGGTGTGCGGCGTGCTGTCGCTGGCGGGCGCGCTGCTCTTTGAGACTGTCAGCGCCGCCGCGCTGCTGGCGGCGTGGCTGCCTATCTGCTATGTGGGGATTTTCTCCGGCGGCGTGGGCTACACCCTGCAGATGGTGGGACAGAAGGACACCGAGCCCGCCGTGGCGTCCATCGTGATGAGCTTGGAATCCGTGGTGGCCGCGCTGGCCGGGTGGGCCATTCTGGGCGAGCGGCTGAGCGGCGTGGAGCTGCTGGGCTGCGCGCTGGTGTTCGGCGCGGTGATCCTGGCGCAGATACCGGGCTTTGTGAAGCCAAAGGAGAAGACGGGGGGCTGATTTTTCGGGGTCGCCGGCATTGGCAATCCAAGGGTCTGCTTGTTTGCGGCAAAAGGCGGCGCTTTCAAAAAAGCGCCGCCTTTTCAGCCTGTCAAAGAACTAAAAAAGGAACGGATTTGGGGGATGATGCGGGGGGAGTGTGAGGGGCATTTGGGCGATACGGTGCCCAAATGGGGAGCGGCAGTGAATGGAGCGCCGGGGGCGCTCCAGAGCCGCGACCCGGGCCTGCCCGAAGGCAGGCGGAGCCCCGCCTCAATTTGGATAAATAGCCCCAACCCCTTGCTGTACAAGGGGTTGGGGAGCGGAGCGACGTTTTTTGCGAAGACACGGTTTCGCAAAAAATTCGGCGTTATTGAAAAGCGCCGCCTTTTGCCGTGCCGGCTGACAGGATGCACCGGGCCGCCGCTTTACGAGACGGCATTCAGATCTTTTTTGCCGAAGCGCCGGAATGCTGCGGCAAGCAGCGCGGCGGAGGCCCCCAGGATGAGGAGAAGATAGGCAAAATCCAGCTTGCCGGCCAGCAGATCGGACGGGAGAAAGTACTTTAAGGGAGAGAGAAGGCGCAGCGCGCCGGGCGTATCCAGCATATCGCAGACCACGCCGGCGAGGAAGGCCGCCAGAAAGCAGAGATTGCCGTACAGCGCGCCCTTTTCCGGCCGGCGCGCCGCGGCGCAGAGGCAGGCGGAGAGGGAGAAGAAGAAAAGCCCCACCAGAAAAATGGAAAGGCTGAACAGCGCTACGGCGCGGCCGATATCGGCGTCGAGCTTCAAAACCGCGATGGCCGCGACGGAAAAAAGATAGTTCAATACGGAAAACAACAGCAAGAAGACAACTCCCGCCGCCAGCTTCATGGACAGGATCGCGGCGCGGGAACGCGGCCGGGTAAACAAAAATTCATAGGTTTTGTCCACCGCCTCACGGTTCACGGCGCCCGCGCCCAGTGAAGCGCCATAGAGGGAGGCGCAGATCACCGCGTAAAAGGCGAGAACGGCATAATAGCCGCCGGGTGTCTCCACATCCACGCCGGAAATGCCCAGGACGGCAAGCACAACGCGGGGGAAGCGTGCCAGCAGTTGGTTGAGGGAAGCGCCGTCCATGGCGACGCCGGTGTATTTTGTCATGCCGGCAAATACCAGAAAGAACAGGCCCAGGGTCCAGAAAAGGAACGCCTTGCGGCTCGCTTTCAGCTCTCTGAGAAAAATGTTCATTTCACACCCCTTATACCGCGCGCGCGTCTTTTCGGCAGAACAGAACGGCGGAGAGCAGCAGACAGGCAAGGATGATCGCCGCGCCTGTCGCCGCGTACGGCGCGTCATAGCCGCCGGCGGCAAAGACATCGGCGGGGTCAAAGTATTTGAGCGGCGCGGCGAACCGCACGGCGTCCTCCTTAAGGATGCCGACAAGCGCGGAGAGGATGAAGCCCGCGAAGCCGAAGCCTATCGCCGTGCCCGAGACGGAGCGCACCCTGCGGCTGCATGTCGCGAACAGCACCGCCATCGCGTAGAACACCGCCTGTGTCAGCAGCAGGGACAGGCAGGCCAGCGCCGCCTTGTCTCCCGGGACGCCGCCGTGGCGCAGGATCGGAATGCAGCAGGCGGCGTAAAGCGCGTTTGCCGCCAGCAGAATCNCCGCGCCCGCCGCAAGCTTCGCCGCAAAAATCTTCCGGCGGCCGATGGGCTTCGTCAGCAGGAAATCCGTGCATCTGGCCCGTTTCTCGCGGGAAAAAGAGGCCAGCGCGACGGCTGCCGCCATGATCGCGCCGATCAGACCGATATAGCTGAAGGCAAAGCCATAGAACCCTCCGAGCGAGAACAGCGAAGACACGTCCATGCCGAACGCCGCGGCAAACTGCGGCGGAAATCCGCTGAGCATCCGCAAAATGTCCTGCGTGTCTTCCTGGAAGAGCGGGTAGGTTCCAAGCAGAAAGGCCAGCAAAACGCCAACGAGGGAGGCCGCCCACAGGACGGCGCCTTTTCCCTGCGCCTTCAGCTCAAACAGGCACACGTTCATAGGCAGCCCCCTCAATTGTAGTAATGAAGAAAGATCTCTTCCAGCGTCGGCTCCGAAATATCGATATCGCGGAGCTGCCGTTTGGCAAGCTCGGCCAGCAGGCGATTGCAGTCGCCGCGGAACAGAAAGCTCACCGTGCCGCCCTCGGCCGTGATGTCCGTGGCCCCCTCCGCCGCGAATGGGGCGATGGGCTCCGCCGCGGAAAACCGCACCCGCTTGCAGGCGTTTTCCCGGAGCTCGCTGATTTTCTGCGTGCTGATGATGCGGCCCTCCTTGATGATGACGACCCGGCCGCAGAGGTTCTGCACCTCGCTGAGAATATGAGAGGAAAACAGCACCGCCGCGCCGCGCTCGTTTTCCGCTTTCACCAGGTTGAAGAAGGTGCGCTGCATCAGCGGGTCGAGGCCGCTGGTCGGTTCGTCGAGAATGATCAGCTTCGGGCTGTGCATCAGCCCCTGCACGATGCCGACCTTTTTCTTGTTGCCAAGGCTCATGTCCTCGATCTTTTTGGTAAGATCCAGCTCCAGCGCGTCTGAAAGCGCCTTCATGCGCGCGGCGCAGTCCTTTTTATAAAAGCTGGCCGAGTACTTCAGCAGATCGATGGCCCGCATATTATCATAGTAAAAAACCTCCGACGGCAGATAGCCCACGTCCTGCAAGATCTTCACGCGGTTGGCGTGGCAGTCAAGGCCAAAGATCCTCGCTTCGCCGCTGGTTTTATAGATGAGCGACAGCAGCGTACGGATCGTGGTGGATTTTCCGGCGCCATTGGGGCCGATAAAGCCGACAATTTCACCCTCGTTTACGGTCAGGTCAACGTCGATGATGCCTCTTGCCCCGCCGTAAAATTTCGTCAGCTTCCGGGTTTCGATCACTGCGCTCATGGCTTGTACTCCTCCTATGCCGTATGAATTCTTCGGAATCTGCCTTATGAACGTTCGCAGGAGTTTCTCCGGGCCCGCGCGCTCCCCGGATTTCGCCGGATCAGAGGACGGGCGAAAAAAGCTGCTCGAACTCCATATTTAACAGGTCGAAATAGTACAGCGTCCCCGTCTCAACCGGTCTGCCCGTCAGAAGCCTGATGCACAGGGCGGTCTGCATGGCGGCGCACAGGGCGGGCGTCATGGCGAGAGAGCTTTTGTCCGAAACCGAAGCGCCCGCCGGATACAGCGTTTCCATCAGGCCGTCGCCCGGCATGGAGATACCGGCCTGCGCCACCCATCCGCAGATCGCGCCGTGAATCAGGGGNATTCCCGCCCTGCCGCACGCCTCCGCCAGCAGCTTGCGGGCGGGGATGCTGTCCAGCGCGTCCATCACGGCGTCGCAGCCCCGGATGGCCCCGCCTACGTTGTTTTCATCGAGAAAGACCTTGATCGCGGTGAAGGCAACGTCGCTGTTGACCCTCTCCGCGCGGCGCGCCGCGGCCTCCGCCTTGCTGACGCCCAGCAGCGCGGGCTCGGAGAGAAGCTGGCGGTTCAGGTTGGACGCTTCGAATACGTCGCCGTCCGCGACGACAATCGCCCCGACGCCAAGTCTCAGAAGCATTTCCGTAAGGTGCCCGCCCAGGCCGCCGCAGCCGGCGACAAAAACCTTTTTCCCTCTCAGGCGCAGGCATTCTTCTTCGGTCAGGGCACCCAGGTTCCGTATATACCGCTCGTCCATGGCTTAACCGCCTCCCACAGGGGGAAATAACGCAAGGATATCCCCGTCTTTCACCGGGTTCTCCGGCTTGCTGTGGAAGCCGTTGATAAGGAGGATGGAGACCGCCTCCGCCGGGATGCCCAACTGCCGCAAAACATCCGCGGCGGTGGGGAATCCCCCGGCGGGAAGCAGGGTGATCTTTTCCCGCCCCTGCCGGAGCGTTGCGAAAACTCTGACCTCGATCATGGAATCCCCCCGATCATTTATGCGGATGAGGGGCTTGGACAGCCCCTCATCTACCAATTTGTTTTATTATACTCACTTGCCGACGCACTCGTCAAGACCGAGCTTCTTCAGCGTCTCGTCCGTGGGAAAGGCGTTGACCCAGCCGCGGGCCTCATAATACATTGGCAGCGTAATTTCGATCTTCGAGAGCATGCCTTCGGAAGGACCGTCCGCCACGGGTTCCGTCATCAGGCGCTTGGGCAGGCGGTCCTCCTCAGGCTTCATGCCGGCCGCCTTATTGAACATGCGCTCGATGTTGTAAATGCGGTCTCCAATCTGCAGAACTTCCTCGGCGGTGTGATGGGTGCCGGTAGCCGCATTGAGAAGGTCGGTGTATTCCTGAGCGCCCAGAGCGAAGGACGTGAAGAGGCAGTTGCCCATGGAGTCGATAACGGCGGTCAGATCCTGAAAGATCTTTGCCCACGCGGCCTTGCCGTCAATCGCCGTGCGGTCAAGCTGCTGGGGCAGGCCCAGAACCTCCGGGCTTATCATATAGCCGCGGACATGGCAGCCTCCGCGGTTGGAGGTGGCATAGGTGATGCCGATCCCCTGAATGGCGCGGGCATCGTACGCGGGCATTTCCTGCTTCTTGACGCTCATGGAGAATTCAGGGTGGCCGTAGTGCTCGCAGAGACGCGCGGAGCCGGAGGACATGAGCCAGGCCAGGTCGGATTCGGGATCGCCCATGCGCCGGGTCCACTCCACCAGAGCCCTGGTGCTGCCCCACACAAGGGGAACGCCGCCGCATTCTTCCTCCCTGATGTAGCCGCGCTGGTAGAGCTCCATGGCTGCCGCGATGGTGCAGGGCGTGGAAATGGCGTCCAGACCGTACTCGTTGCACAGCCTGTTGCACTCGTCGATAATATTCAGATCATCATTGCCGCAGTTGCCGCCGTAAGCCCACAGCGGCTCGTACTCGGGGCCGCCGCAGACATGACCGTTGACGTTGACGATACGGCCGCAGGCGATGGGGCAGCGGTGGCAGGCGTGGGGCTTCACCAGATACTTCTCGGCCAGGGTTTCGCCGGAAATGGCCTCGCCCTGGGTATCGTAGGAGCCCTGCCAGTTGTTGGTGGGAAACGCGCCGATATTGTTCACGATGTTGACCAGAACCGCGGTACCCAGCTGACGCAGACCGGAGCCGGTCACGGGATTTGCGCCGATGGCCCTGAGCGCGCGCAGATTGGCGGCCTTCAGCGCCTCGCTGTCGGCGATGTTGTCCAAATCCCTGCGGGCGGCCCTGACAACGATGGCCTTGAGCTTTTTGGAGCCCATGACGGCACCGACCCCGGAACGGCCCGCCGCNCTGTCCTTGTCGTTCAAAATGGCCGCAAGCAGGACCTTCTTCTCGCCGGCGGGACCTATATTCAGGACGGAAGCGTCTTCTCCGTGCTTCGCGCGCAGGACCTCGTCCAGCTCTTCGCTCATCATGCCCAGATATTCTTCCGCCTTGTGCAGCCCGATCTTATCGTCCTCAATGGTGAGATAGGTCCATTCGGGAGCCTCGCCTTCAACGATGATCGCATCCCAGCCGGCATATTTGAGCTTTGCGCCCCAGATACCGCCGGAGTTGGAGCAGGCGATCATGCCGGTAAGCGGGGACTTGGTCACGACCATGTAACGGCCGGAGGAAGGGGACTGCGTACCGGTCATGGGGCCGGTGATGTAGATAAGCTTGTTTGCGGGGGACAGGGGATCGACAGCCGCCACACCCTCATCATAAAGCATTTTGGTGCCGAGGCCGCGGCCGCCGATAAATTTGTGGGCAAGCGCGAGGTCGAGCTTTTCAACTTTGATCTCGCCGGTGGAGAGGTTAATCCTCGCCAGCTTTTCGCAATAGGCTCCGCTCATTGAAATACCTCCATGGTCGTCGTGATTTCCTGTCTCACCTATGGATCAATCCTGGTTTGATTATATTTGCAAATCGCCCCAATTCAAGGCGCCAGAAGCATTTCCGCGCGAAATGGAGTGAAACCGTCTCAACTTGGATATAAGCTCCTGTAGAACCGATTCCAACAAAAGGCAGGAAAGGCACGGCTTGCCTCTACTTGTGAAAATCGGGCAATAATTGTATAATAGAAATGTAAAGTCAAAATTAGCCGCTCGGATGGAGGGAACGGTATATGGTGCAAAACAAGTCGCTTTCGACACAGGAGGTTGCCGATATCCTCCATGTCGGCAAGTCCACGATCTATGATCTCATCAAGCGCGGAGAAATCAATTCCTATAAAATAGGCCGCAAGGTGCGCTTTACCCAGGAGGATGTGGATGTCTATATCGCCCGCTCCCGCCATGAGCACAGCACGCAGCCGGTAAGGCGCGTAGAGGCCCCCAGCTCCCTGCTTGACCCCAAAAGCGATCTGGCCCCCTCCCTCGTTATTTCCGGGCAGGATGTGGTGCTGGACATCCTCGCAAATCATCTGTACTATGAGGGAATCAACACGGGCAGGGCCTATCTTTCAAGCTACGAGGGATTGCTGTCGCTTTATGAGGACAAGGTCCATCTGGCTTCATGCCACTTGTACGCGGCGGATGAAGGGGAGTTCAATTCTCCCTTTGTCAGAATACTCCTGCCGGGGATTCCGGCGGTGCTTCTTAATATTTCATACAGGGCTCAGGGCTTTTATGTAAAAAAGGGAAATCCGAAAGGCATAAAGGGCTGGGAAGATCTGAAGCGCGGAGATATCAGCGTGCTGAACCGGCGCACCGGCTCAAGCTCCCGCATCCTGCTTGACGGGCAGCTGAAACGGCTGGGGATTCCCGCCTCCTCGCTTCAGGGTTACGACAGGATCATGCGCTCCCACCTGACCATGGCGGCCGCCATCGCCGAGGGGGAGGCGGATATCGGTATCGGGACGGAGCGCGTCTCCCGCCAGATAGACGGGCTGGAGTTCGTCCCCCTTTTGGAAGAACGCTATGATCTTGCCCTGAGGAAGGAGCGGCTGGACACGCCCGGGGTGCAGGCCATGCTTGGGATCATGGCGTCCGCATCCTTTCGGAAGGAGATCGCCCATTTTTCAGGCAATAATTACAAAGATCTCGGGAAAATAATCGCGGAGGTTTAATCAATGCTGCAGGTTAAAACGCCGGATGAAGTGTTCGAGCTGATTGAAACAAGGTTTTCCCCGATCGCGGATCATTCGGAATCGGTNGGGCTGGAAGAGGCTGTCGGCAGGGTGCTGGCCGAGGATATCAGCGCAAGTGAATATGTCCCTGACTTTGACCGCTCCACCGTCGACGGATACGCGGTCCGCGCCCGCGACACCTTTGGCTGCAGCGACGCCATCCCCGCGATCCTGCCGCTTTGCGGGGAAGTGCTTATGGGGAAAGGNGCCGCCTTTGCGCTGCCCGAAGGGGCCTGCTGCGNGGTTCCCACCGGCGGGGAGATCCCGAAGGGCGCGGACTGCGCCGTGATGATCGAATATACGGAAAATTACGGTGACGGCACCATCGGCATCGGCAAGGCCGCGGCGCCCGGACAGAATATGATTTTTCGCGGCGACGATGTCTTTCCCGGAAAAACCGTACTGAACCGGGGGCGGCTGCTGTCCTCGCAGGATATCGGCGCGCTGGCGGCCATAGGCCGTACCCGCGTGCCGGTAGTGAAAAAGCTGCGGGTGGGACTTGTCTCCACCGGGGANGAGCTGGTGCCGCCGGACGCGATCCCCGGCCCGGGGCAGGTGAGAGACGTGAACGCCCCCCTGCTGGGCGCCATGCTCCGCGCCTTTGGCACGGAAGTCACAGCCTACGGCATCGTCAGGGACGACGAGGCGGAGCTGTCCGACGCCGTGCGGAGGGCGGCCGCCGAAAACGACGCCGTGCTCCTTTCTGGGGGCAGCAGCGCAGGCGTGAAGGACGCCGCCTGCCGCATCATCGAGTCCATGGGCGAGCTGCTTCTGCACGGGATCGCCATGAAACCCGGAAAACCCGCCATCCTGGGAAAAGCGGGCGAAATACCGCTGGTAGGGTTGCCGGGCCACCCGGTGGCGGCGTATTTCGTGGCAAAGCTCTTTGTGCTTCCGCTGCTCGGCAGACTGGAGGGGCGCGAGATGCCCCGGTATACGGTCGCGGCCAGGCTCACGGAGAGCGTGGGCGCAAACCACGGCAGGGCCCAGTATACCTGCGTTAAGCTTGAGGAAAACAACGGACGGCTTCTCGCCCGCCCTATTCGGAGCAAATCCGGGCTTATCACGACGCTCGCGGGCTCGGACGGCTTCTTCTGCATCGGCCGCGACTGCGAGGGACTGCCGCAGGGCGCTGAAATACAAGTGACTGTCTGCAGGGGGGATTAAAAAGATGGCTTTTGAATATCTGACAAACGTGCCGCTGAAAAAAGCGAGAGAAGATTATCTGGAGTTCCTGAAGGGCAGGGGCTTCCGGGCGAAGACCGAGAGGATTCCCGTGGACAGCGCCTGCGGGCGCGTGACCGCGGGGGCGGTCTATGCCCATATCTGCGCGCCGCATTACGCGGCCAGCGCGATGGACGGCGTCGCGCTGCATGCCGCGGACAGCTTCGGCGCGACGGAGACTACCCCCATCACGCTCTCCCCGGACAGGTTTACGGTGGTGGACACCGGGGACCCCGTGCCGGAGGGCTGCGACGCCGTCATTATGGTGGAGGACATCGTCCGCAAGGACGGCGGCGGCATCACCATCCGCGGCGCGGCGGCGCCNTGGCAGCATATCCGCCAGATCGGCGAGGATATCTGNGCCGGGGAGATGATCCTCGCATCCGGGATGAAGGTCACGCCCGTNTCCATCGGCGCGATGATAGCGGGCGGCGTGCTGGAGATCGAAGTGATCAAAAAGCCGGTCGTCGGCATCATCCCCACGGGAGACGAGATCGTCCCGCCGTGTACCGACCCCAAACCCGGGGATATTCTGGAATTCAATTCCGCCATCTTCTCCGCCATGCTCCGGGAGTGGGGCGCCGCGCCTGTGACCTACCCCATCGTCCCGGACAGGTTTGACGAGATCAGAGCCGCCGTCGGAAGGGCCTGCGGGGAGTGCGACATGGTCCTGCTCAACGCGGGCTCCTCCGCGGGGCGCGAGGATTTTTCCGCCGAGGTCATCCGGCAGCTTGGCGAGGTGCTGTACCACGGCATAGCCATGAAGCCCGGCAAACCCGCGATTCTCGGCTGCTGCGGCTCCAGGCCCGTGCTTGGCGTGCCCGGATATCCGGTATCCGGCATCCTCGTTATCGAGGAGCTGCTGCGGCCGCTTCTTGATTTCTGGCTGGAAAGCGGCGGCGACACAAAGCGTTACGCCCAGGCCGTCCTGACCCACGCTGTGGTATCGGGGCTCAAGTACCAGGAATTCGTCCGGGTCCGCATGGGCTATGTCGGCGACAGGCTGACCGCCTCCCCCCTCAGCCGGGGCAGCGGCGTGGTGACCTCCTTCATGAAAGCCGACGGTATTCTGGAGATCCCGCAGGGCACCGAGGGATATGAGGCCGGAGAGACGGTAGACGTGCGGCTGATGAGCAGTGAGGAGAAGCTGCAAAATACGCTCGTCGTCATCGGCAGCCATGACCCGCTGCTGGATGAGCTGGCCGACATGATGCACCGGGAGAACCACAGGGTCTACATGAGCTCCACCCATGTGGGCTCGATGGGCGGCGTCATGGCGATCCGCCGGGGAGAGGCGCACGCGGCGGGCTGCCATCTGCTGGATGCCGACAGCGGCGAATACAATAAGTCCTATATAAAAAAATACTTTCCAGGAGGCGGCGTGAAGCTCGTCCGCTGCGTCGGCCGCCAGCAGGGCCTTATGCTGCAGAAAGGCAACCCGCTGGGCATCAAGCGCTTTGCCGACATCGCGATGGACGGCGTTCGCTACGTGAACCGGCAGAAAGGCTCGGGTACCCGCATCCTGATGGATTATCTATGCCGGAAGGATCGGCTTGACGCGAGCCGGATCTATGGCTATGAGCGGGAGGAGCTGACGCATACCTCCGTCGCGGCGCAGATAGCCTGCGACTCCGCCGACGCCGGCATGGGTATTTTCTCGGCGGCGCAGATCTACGGGCTGGACTTCCTGCCGATCTGCATTGAGGAATATGACCTGCTTATCCCGGACATCGCGTGGGACACGCCCATGGTGCGCCAGCTGATAGCCACGCTCAAAAGCGGCGCTTTCAGAGAAAAGATGCTCTCCATGGGCGGCTATACCCTCGACCGTCCCGGAGAGATTATAGAAATGGAATGAAATGGAGCTGTTTGATGCTGCCTGCCGTTCCGCCGGCTGCCGGTGAAGTAAACGGACCGTCAAAGCGAAGGCGCGGATGAACGAAAAAACCCTGTCCGTTTGCCGTTCTGCCGCTGCAAGGCTGCCGCAGGAAAGCAGGCGCAAACCGCATCCCTGCAAATTGATTTCGGCTTTTTATCAAATCCCGTTTGGAATATTGAAGTCAGGCGGACACGTTGAATATTCCCGCTGATTTTTATCATATTAATGGCAGGAAGTGATTCTGTGTTTACCGATATAAGGCTGCTTTCAGCGTATAAAAATGCGAAAATCGAGTATTTCGACGAGAACTCGAAATATATCTTTTTCAGTGATTCTCACCGGGGCGACGACAGCGCCTCCGACCAGTTCACCAGAAATCAGATCGTGCTGCTGCATGCGCTGAACCATTATTATAACAACGGCTACGAATATGTCGAAGTCGGAGACGGGGACGATCTTTGGGAATATTCGGATTTCAAGGCGATCCGGCTGGCGCATTCCGATATCTTTCTGGCGATCAAGAGATTTTTTGATGAGAATCGGTTTGTGCTTCTCTATGGCAATCACAATATCTATCTGCGGTCCGNTTCGTATGTCAAAAAAAACTATTACACCTATTATGACGAATTCAGTCAGGACACGCACGAGCTGTTTAACGGAATCGTTCCCTGCGAATCGCTGCTGCTGAAGGATAAAACCTCGCAGCAGGAGATCCTCGTTGTGCACGGGCATCAGGGGGACCTTATGAACGATCAGCTGTGGAGGGTGTCCATGCTTCTGACAAAATGCCTCTGGAGGTATCTGCATGTCGTCGGGTTCCAGAATCCGACCAGCCCGGCAAAGAATCTGTATAAACGGACAAAAATAGAACTGAAATACAAGGGCTGGATCAAAAAGCACAAAAAAGTAATTATCTGCGGCCACACGCACAGACCGAAATTTTCCGAGCCTCCTCAGCTGCCGTATTTCAACACCGGATGCTGCATTCATACAAAGGGCATCACCGGCATTGAAATCGCGGACGGCAATATTATGCTGGTGAACTGGCGCACCAAAGCCGAACAGGACGGCAATCTCAGAATTGAGAGAAGCGTCACAAGAGGTCCGGTCCCGATCAGGGAATATAAATTTGAATAAGCGCCGCCGCNGATNGAAAGCGCTCCATGGCGGCGGCGCCTTGAAAAGTTCGCGACAGCGCGAGTGAGAACCTTCCGTTTTCCCGGACGCGAGCCCAGCGCAGCGGGTCGCGGCCGAAAAGGAGGGGCAAGGGAGCGGGCGGATGACGTCCTTTTGTTCGCCAGAATAAAAGGACGTCGGAGCAAAGCGGCCTTTGCCCCGACGTGGAAAGTGCGATCACTATAGATGCGGCGGATCATGCTCATAATCTTACCGGCAAATTGTGACTCGTATTTTACCTTGCAACGTCGACACGGAGCTTTTCTAATTCAGTTTCATGTTCTTCCAAATACTTCTTCAAGTCCTCTAATTCTGCCTTGTTAGCTGCTGCTACAAAGCTATGATTAAAAACATACTCATACTGTAACGCATGGATATTTGAAATGTTTATATCCTCTGGATCGTTCAAATAGCCTAACCGGGATTCTTTATCTTCAATTATCTCCCGCCTGTAATGCCCCGGGGCAAGGCACAAAGCGCAATTGGGAGAAATCGGAGCAACGATACATTTCACATTGTGACTTGACACTTCATAGAAGCAGTTGCGTGGAACCACAAATTGTACTTTTGTCTGATTCACAAGCACAAGCATTTCAAAATCAGTCAATTGAGGAAAAACTCCATCGTTATGTTGCAATCCCCAAAAGACCAAGTCGTCATGATTTTCCTGCTCTGTGCAAAATGGTGCAGTAATGCTGCTTTGCATCAATTCATTAAGTGCAAGTCCGCTTCGATACATTGCCGCTGAGACATATCTTTTGCAGGTATTTTCGACGGTCAAGGGCATCTCAATATAGTGTTGGTCATTGTCCGAGGTCGATACTGGTAGGTAAGTCGATGTCTCGGGGACAAGCCTTGAACCTACGACAGAACCCATCGTAAAGTGCAGCCCCATCTTATAGAAGATACTCACATCTTCTGCGTTTTCCGCGGAACTTAGAAACTATTCCATAGTAATTACTTACCCTTATACAGTTTTTTGCTCTTACTAGTATAGAGAATATGCTCTCCGCAACTTCTAAACCCGACATACAGCCCTAAACTAACTTTATACGCGCTTTTGTGCAAAAAGCCTAGGCAAATGACGGGTTTAACACCTAACAACCGCTGGTTGACATGGGGTATTCCGCCGTTGCCATAGCCAGCGTGGGTTAACAGTCATTACGGTAAAAACTTAACTGGCCGAAACATACGGGATGTCGCCTTTAGAACCGATGATGATGGCCGCATTGCTCGCAGGTTTTTGAACCGCGAAAGCCAAAAAACATAGGACGCGAAATGCTTTGGATTTGGGAGCGAATGCAATCGCCGTCTCCAGAAGTAGGCATAGTTTGTAATAAGTCGGGTAAAACGGTATTTTCTGTATAGAAGGCGGTTTCCCCCTTCCATGCATGAAAATAATACGCCCTTTTCCGCGTACTAATACTAACTGAGCTCCGTAATAAAGGTCAGGACCCTATTTTGTCAAGACAATAATTATATCCTCCTTTCGACGTGCGGTCATTTGGGAGTGTAAGTTTATGGGCTTAACGATAAAACTTTCCTTAAAAGCCCTTAAGGTAAAGTTCCTTGTCATAAGTTGGTAAACTGAACTTATTGTTTCTGTCTTAAGCGAAAGTACATCGAGCTATAATGGCCTTGCTTTATGCGTAAATGAGTAAGACTACTTTAACCTTGTTTACAAGAGTTAGTTTGACAACTCTGCGGTTTAAAAAAAAAAAAAAAGAAGTTAACCCCGAAGACATTTTCTTAAACATCCCTGTTACCTGGTTGTGATGATAACTCTTACGGGAAC
>JGI20225J20221_1003237_pt1 | contig 20084 bp, 21 predicted proteins | sample BioMet4_FD_20221 | JGI IMG/M metagenome (IMG submission 20221) | reverse complement strand
CCGGCTCCCATCGGCGTCAGGCCAAGTCGGTCATGATGGATGCCAGTGGGGCGCCGATCCAGGCGCCGGCAGGCGTTGCTCCGGCCAAGACCGAGGAGCCCAAGAAGCCCGTGACCTTCGAGGAGGTCCCGGCTCCGGGCGCCAAGGCTCCGGCCGCGGGAGAGGCGAACAAGTAAACGGCAAGCCGAAGTGGTGGAACTGGTAGACACGCCATCTTGAGGGGGTGGTGGGCCATGCCCGTGGGGGTTCGAGTCCCCCCTTCGGCACCAATTTATAGTCCAGGACGGTCCGATAAAGGCCGAAACCACCTGGAAACATTAACTAAGCCGGGCTAGCGATAGTCCGGCTTAGTCTTTCTACGTCCTTTGACATCCGCCATTTGACCGGATAGCAAACCGGATAGGCAAGAGCGTGGTGGTCAGTAAGACCGGATATCCGGCCGCAAAAGCCCGCCACACCTGCATCCGGAGGTTATCCGCATGGCCTTGACCGATGTCGCCGTAAAGAACGCCAAGCCCGGTCCAAAAACCATTCGCCTCAAGGACGAGCGGGGGCTACATCTGGAAATCAGCCCCAAGGGCGGGAAGTGGTGGCGGCTTCGCTACTGGATATCCGGTAAGGAACGACTCATTTCCCTGGGCACCTATCCGGATATTTCCCTCAAGGACGCCCGGGAACGCCGCGACGAAGCCCGCAAGCTCATCGCCAACGGCATAGATCCAGGCAAAGCACGGCAGGACGAAAAGTCTGCTGCCGAGGCCCAGGCCGCCGAAGAGGCAAATACCTTCGAGGTCGTGGCTCGGGATTGGCATGCCAAGCAGGTGAAGGCCTGGAGTGAGGGGCACGCCGCGAAAGTCCTGGGACGTATGGAGCAACACCTCTTTCCCGCCTTCGGTCATATCCCTATCACGACTCTTCGTGCCCCAGCGATCCTACCCACACTTCGGGAGATCGAAGCGAAGGGGCACAATGAAACGGCCAAGCGCCTACGCCAGTACTGCGAGGCCGTTTTCGCCTTCGCCATCTCCACGGGCATTGCCGAAAGAAATGTCGGAGCAGACCTCCGCGGTGCATTGGCCCCGGGGCGCGTCACGAACCGGCCGGCCATCATCGATCCAAAAGGTGTGGCGCAACTGCTGCGGGCCATAGAGGGCTACCAGGGAAGCCCTGTGACCCTGGCAGCTCTACGGTTGGCTCCACTTGTCTTTGTCCGTCCTGGAGAACTGCGGCAAGCCGAGTGGTCGGAGATCGATCTAGACGCTGCCGACGGTCCCCGCTGGTCTATTGCTGCCAAGAAGATGAAAATGCGCCGGGATCACATTGTACCGCTCCCAAAACAGGCTGTGGAGATCATCGAGGACCTCCGTCCTCTGACCGGCCATACCCGCTTCCTTTTCCCCTGCAACCGGACCACGGGCCGCTGCATGTCGAACATGACCCTCAATGCGGCTTTGCGGCGCCTTGGGTACGATCAAGGCGAAATGTGCGCTCACGGATTTCGTGCCATGGCTTCCACACTTCTAAACGAACTCCGATGGGATAGTGACCTTATCGAGCGCCAACTTGCCCATGCTGAGCGTAATTCCATCCGCGCCGCCTACAACCGGGCCGAGTACCTGCCCGAGCGCCGTCGCATGATGCAGGCGTATGCCGACTATTTAGACAAGCTCAAGGCCGGGGCGAAGGTGACGCCACTGCACGCGGCAGCCGGCGAGTAAGGGGGATGCCATGGCCTGGACGGAATCCGAGTGCAAGCGACAGGGGACCCGGCGGGCGCGGTGTGCGACCTGCAAGTGGTGGTTCGACGGCACGTGCCGCAAGCGGTCGCCTTGGCTGGATCTGGCCAGATGACCGGCGGGCAAGGCTTCGATGGCGTCTGGCCACGAACCCCGTCCGAATCCTGTTGCGGCGATTTCGCTTTCGGGCAGGACGTCTAGCCCCTTGCCGTCAAGGGAGATGCTGAAGGGGGCTTGCTAATGGACGGGAACGGATGGACTGAGCATGCACGTCTTATCCGTGTTGACGCTCTAATGAGAAGATGGCGAAGGGATCTACAGTGCATCCGGGATATGATACTCGATGGAGATATCATACCCTTAACCCTGGAACGGAAAACACCCGAAGGTTTTCTCTGTGGGCATGCGGTTGATATGGGTGGCTTTGAACCACGGCCATGGAAGCAATTTGGGATCGAGCTTGAAGTATACTTTGATCAGAACGAGATAGAGCGCATCGAAAGAGAAGACCCGGAAGTTATCGTTCCACCGTCTCCTCCTGCGCTTGCGCCACCATGCGGCGCCTGGGGCGTACCTAAGGCTCCGCCTGCCATCCCTTCACCTACTGCCGTGTCCGCTCCCTCCCGGGACCTCGCAGAGGCCCAAGCCCGCATAGCCGACCTGGAGCGCCAGCTTGAAGAGGCCCGACAGAAAGAAGACGTATTGGCCGTCAGGGTGGCTACGCTTGAGGCCGAGCAGGGGAAGATATCAAAGACTGCCCCTGGTCTGAAAGCCGCCCAAGCATCACGAGTCGAAGAATGGAAGGGGTACGCCGTGGTTATGGCGAAAATCGCTTATGATTGCGGCCTTGAAGATCGGAAACAGGTCACGCGGTCGAAGTACAAGCAGATTGCACAAAAGCACGGGGAACTTTCGGGCCAAGCCTTGAAACTACTCAGGGGGGCTCTCCCCAAGGAAGTGACCAAAAAGACTGGCGGGCCTGCGACTCAAGGCTAACCCTTCAAGTCCGTTGAAGCCGCCCGGCACAAAGCTTTCCGGGCGCGTCGGAACCTCCTAACTCCGTCAATGACCTCCTGAGTCCGTTCGACGGATTTGGGAGGTTATTTTTTACCAATCAACGGACCTACGAAGTTGACGGGGTTCTTTCAGCGATTTTTGTCCGTTACTTATCGAAGCCAAGCAAACCGGGCCATCTACGTGGGTGGCCATACAAAAGGAGCTTGGCCCAATGACGACTCTGCAAACCCTCTCTGATTCGGCCTTACTGCGCCTGCCCCAGGTTGTGGGTGACCAGAAGCGCGGCATCGCCCCCCTTGTCCCTGTCTCCCGGTCCACTTGGTGGCAATGGGTCCGCGATGGCAAGGCTCCCAAACCTGTCCGCATCGGTAGCAGGTGTGTCGCGTGGCGCGCTTCTGAAATTCGGGCCTTCCTCGATGACCTGAAGGCGTAGGGGGCGTAGCGTGTCCAAAAAGAAAAAGGCCGCACGCCCCCGGGCAGGGCGCACGGCCAAAAAAGAAAAGCTGAATCTGTCTTCAATCATAATCGTTCCAGGCGATTGGAGCAAGGCCCTCTTCGACTGGCAGGTCGGCGGATCGCACGTCCCCACCAGCGTCCTCCTTGCTGCTCAAAGCCTCGTGGGGCGTGCCTGCATCAAATGCGGCCGGCCTGCGCGGTTCACATGCTGTGGCACAATACCCGGGACGGGAACAAACGGAGCGAGTGCGAAGAGCACAGTTCTCATTGGCCTTTGCACGAAATGCGTGCCAACCATCCCCCAGGTCTTCCATCTCCCGGTTGAGCTCGACGAATCCGATGCCTCCACAGTCTGGGAGGCTGTTCAGGATTTCATTGCACCTTTTGCGCCGAGGTCCGAGCGGTGATCGATCTCAACCAGTTTGCCGCTCAAACACCGCTCGACGATCCCGCGCCGGCGGGTCCTCTCCGCGATCCTGTGACCATCGCCGCTGCCGTGTGTCGAGCCCAAGTCGAGGAAGAGGCCCGGCAAGAAGGGGTGCAGGGCCAGGAAGAGCCCCGCGGCTTTTTCGCTACCCTGGACTTGGCCAAGTTCGACACCGGGCTATTCCTGGATGAGGAGCCGCCCCCGCCTTCCTGGATATTCGATAATTCCTTCCTTGCTGGGACGGTCGGTTTTGTGGCCGGGGCGCAAGGGACCGGGAAAAGCCGCTTCCTACTCCAGATCGGTGCGGCCATTGCCACGGGGCATAGAGGGTTTCTCGGGGACGCCCTACACCCGGCCCGCAAAGGCAAGGTCCTGGCCATATTCTGTGAAGAATCCAGACCTGTCCTATGGCGACGCATCCGCCGCATGTTCCGGGCTTTTTGCCCTATCCAGGCCGAGTCGGAAGACGGAAAAAGCGTGACACTGCTTCCTCATCCGGCCGAGGCGGATTTCCGTGCCAACTTCATCGCTATACCAGCCGCCGGGCAGGACCTGCGTTTGGTTGAGATGGCTGGCGGCGAGGCACGGCCGTCGCGCAACTTCCACGAGTTGCTTGCCTTGGCGAAGTCCATCCCCGGATTGGCCTTGACCATCCTGGACCCTCAATCGCGTCTCTACGGGCAAAACGAAAACGACAACAACGCCGCCACCACGTTTTGCTCAGTGCTTGAACGCTTGGCCCAGGAGACGGGAGCGGGTGTCTTGTGCTGCGCTCATGTGGGCAAGGGAGGGGGCAAGAAAAAGGATGGCTCCTTCGATGTCGACGCGGCCTTGCACCAGGACGCCATGCGTGGGGCCAGTGGCTTTTCGGCTGCTGCGCGGTGGCAACTCAACCTGGCGTCCTTGCCCGGCAAGGCGGCCAAGGACAGAGGCGTGGCCAGCAACGCGGGCGATGGCCAATTTCTCGCGGGGAAGGTCTGCAAAGCCAATGATGCGCCCCTGGGCGAAGTCTTTTACCTGCGCCGTGACCACGATGGGACCTTGCGCCAAATCGCGCCCGAGCGAGCGGAGGAGGAAGCCCAGGTCGAAGAAGCGGTCCTTGCTTGGATCAAGGCGAAGATCAAGGACCAAGCGGAAAAGGGCCTCCCGTCCCTGACCGTCCCGATGCTCAAAGATTTCTCCCAGGAATGGGGGAGCATCGCCGGTGCTAGCCGGGCCAGGATTCTGGAGGTCGCGCGGGCCGCTGTAAACAACGGAGCTCTCCTCCTGGAGCCCGGTAGAAATGGCTCTGGCCGGGCTGTTGAGTTTCTCAGGGTTGAATCGGCCGAACCGGCCAATCAACCGGCCGACGATTTGGCCGGTTCAGCTGCCCCCGAAAGAGAACCGGCCGGAGAACCGGCCAAGAGTAAACCGGCCGAACCAGCCGCCCTGTCAAAAACGTCTCGGCCGGTTCATAACATATTGGGAAACCATGACAAAGAGAACCGGCCGAAAAATGAACCGGCCGACGATTTGGCCGGTTCTCTAACCACCTGTAATCATGGAACCATCCAAACCGGCCAAACCGGCCTCTCTAAAGAGAGAGAAAACGTCTCTCCGACGTTTCTCTCTTTAGGCTCTTTAGACCCCAACCCCAAAACCGAAGGCGCGGAATGAACCTCCTGGACCATCCTTCCCTTGCTGGGCTCAAGCACGTCTCATCGACCGACGGTGGAGAGTGGTGCGGCGCCTGCCCGAAATGCGGCGGCCGAGATCGCTTCCACGTTTGGCCGAACAAGGGCGCGTCGGGAAAATTTTGGTGCCGGGGTTGCGGTCGGTCGGGTGATGGCATCGCGTTCATCATGGAGCACGACGGCGTGGGGTACATCGAGGCGTGCCGGCGTATCGGAACCACGCCGCGTCCCGGTCGCCGCTCCATGGACTTCCAGCAAAAAGCAGCCTGGACCCCTAAGCCATCCCTCCTGCCCTGTGCGACGTGGCAGGCCACGGCCGCCGCGTTCGTAGATTTCGCGACCGGCGTCATGTCCATGGACGCCAAGGGACAGGCCTACGCCCTGGGGCGCGGTTTGACGCCGGAGACGATCCGGACGTGCCGCATCGGCTGGAACCCGGTCACGGTTTACGATCCTCGAGAGTCCTGGGGGCTGCCGCTCGAGCTCAACCCGGAAACAGGGCGTCCCCGGAAGGTGCGGGTGGCGCGTGGCCTAGTCGTGCCGACCTTCCACGCCGGACATGTGGTGGCCTTGAAGGTGCGCCGGCCAGACTGGCGCGAAGGGGACCACTTGCCGAAATACGTGGTGGTCAAGGGGAGTGGCCAAGGTCCCATGACGCTGGCCGTGGCAGCGGGCCGACCGGTGGCCATCGTCGAAGGCGAACTTGACGCGCTCCTCATCCACCAAGCGGCCGGGGACTTGGTCACGGCCATGGCCATGCGCACGGCCAAGGGCCGCCCCGATGTCGAGGCCCACGCACTACTTCGGACGGCTCCCATGATCCTTTGCGCCCTGGACGCTGACCAGGCCGGTTATGAAGGCTGGCTGTGGTGGCGTAGCGCCTACCATCAGGCCAAACGGTTGCCGCCGGTTCTGGGCAAGGACCCGGGCGAGGGCATGAAAGCCGGCTTGGACCTGCGGGCCTGGATTCAGGTCGGGCTGTCTCCCGATCCGAAGTCAATGTCCAGACCTATCCATTCACCTGCCAGGCGGGATGAGTTGCCGGCCTGGGCTCAATGAAAAGCGAGGGAGGATATGCCGAGAGACGAGATGTGGAATGATCGGGCGTCGTGGGCGTGCCACGAGCTCTCTACGCTTCTGTCCTTGCCACTTGTACCTGGGCCTTGTGACGAGATTGACCGGGAAGCGCACGACGCCTTCCTCATGCTTTCCACTGTCCCGGAGGATGTCCGCCGATACTGGCTCAAAGACTACGGGGTTTCGGAAACGGCCTGGAAGGTTTGGGCGGCCGTCAACGGCATCACTGGGCAGGGAACGGCGTGATAGCTGTGGCGATCAGGCGGCGTACATGCCTTTGGGATATGCCGACGCGCTCCGCGATGGCGCTGGCGGATAGACCGCAGGCAAACAGCCGCCGGACTTCCTCTTCCCGCAGCATGCGCCGCGTCCGTGTGCCATTCGGGATCATCTGTGCTTCGCCACCCCAATTGGCGATGATAGCAGAGACAGCAGCTTCAGCTTTTTCAGGGCCGATACGTTCGGCGAGTACGGCGAACAGTTCGTGTTGTCTCATCTCTATGTAATCATAGGATAAAAGAACAAAAGGTCAAGGGGTGTAGAGGCTAATCCGGGCTAAGGTCTGAGAATAACATTTGATAATCGCCAAAGAAAAAACAACCCGGTTTTGTTGGAAGAAAGGAGAAATATTATGGGAATGCCCCCTGGCTTCGACGATTTATTACAAAAGAAATNCCAGATTTTGCAACAACAGGCTGACTCCGGTACGACGACTGCCAATGCCAAGGCGCAGGAAGTAGGTCAGCAACAGGCGTTGCAGCAGCAGAATAATGATGCAGCCATGGATCGCGCGAGGCTTGCGGCGAATGCACAAACGCAAGCTGCCAACATGAACAACGACGCCGTGATGGATCTATTCAGACTGGTTGCTCAGATAAATACCGGTATTGCAGGCATGGGAAACGCCACAAAGAACAGATAGCTTGATCAGAATTAATCGCAATCCGATTCGTCTTATGGTCTCGAAGTGGCTAAGTCTTATGACAAGAGCCAATTGGATTGGGCAATAGCAAGACAGCCAACCATGGGGCCTCCGATTCTTGTACCTGCTCCAAAGGACAAGACGCGGTTGATTCAGAAATCTTACGTTAAGAGTCCAGGTGTGACCAGTTCGGCACCATCCGCGCTTGCCTCGCCGTCGCCAGCATGCGAGGTTCGCCGGGGAAAGGAGACGTGCCCATGTGCGGCAGATTCGCCCTGGCCGTGCCCCGGCGGCTCGTTGCCGAGGCCGTTGGGCTGCCCGGGCTACCCGCAGCCCCGGACCGGTACAACATCGCGCCCACCCAGCTTGTGGAGGCGGTGTATGCGGACCGTCACGTCACCCGGCGGGTGGCGGGTCTCTTTCGGTGGGGGCTGGTGCCAGCCTGGGCCAAGGACCCGAAGATTGGCGCCAAGTGCATCAACGCGCGGGCCGAAACCGTCTTTGAGAAACCAGCCTTTCGTGGGGCCATACGCTACCGGCGCTGTTTGATACCCGCCCAAGGCTTTTACGAATGGCAGCACGGCGGGGGACCCAAGGCACCGTACTTTCTGACCATGGTGGGCAGGAGCATCCTGGTCCTGGCCGGTATCTTCGAGCACTGGACGAGCCCGGCAGGCGAAGCCATCGACTCCTTGGCCATCCTCACCCGCGAATCCCTGGGCGTAACCCGGTTGCTCCATGACCGCATGCCTGTGATCCTGCCCAGAGAAACGCAGGCCGCCTGGATCGACCCACTTCGGACCACCCTGGCGGACATCCGAGACCTTTTGCATATCCAGCCTCCACCCCTGACCGCAACGCCGGTCGGCCCTCTGGTGAACAACCCGCAGAACGAGGGACCGGAACTTGTCACGCCTGTCGGGCCGCCACTTGCCTGTAATCATTTATAGAAATCAACTTTTGTTTATAATTATGGACAGTCGCCCATCTTTACTTCTATGAACAGGGCATGCGCGCGCTCTCTTTTCTGCCCATGACCGACAGACCCCGTCTGGCTCTGCCGCTGTACCTGTCGCCGGTTGCTGCCGGTTTCCCATCCCCTGCCGAGGACTACATCGAAAAAAAGCTCGACCTCAACGAGCAGCTGATCCGCAACCCGGCCGCCACGTTTTTCGTGCGCGTGGACGGCGACTCCATGCGCGACGCCGGCATTGCCTCGGGGGACATCCTGGTGGTGGACCGGTCCCAGGAGGTTCGCAACAATGCCATCGTCATCGCCGCGGTCAACGGCGAGCTGACCGTCAAGCGCCTGAAAAAGGCGCACTCGCGGCTGTGGCTCGTGCCCGAGAACCCGGATTTCCCCGCGCTGGAAATCGGTCCGGAAACGCAGTTCGACGTCTGGGGCGTGGTCACCTACATCATCCACAAGGCGGGCTGACCATGGCGCGGGGTTTCGCCCTGGTGGACTGCAATTCCTTCTACGCTTCGTGTGAAAAGGTGTTCGTGCCGGCGCTGGCCGACCGCCCGGTGGTGGTGCTCTCCAACAACGACGGCTGCGTCATCGCCCGTTGCGCGCAGGCCAAGGCACTCGGCATCCCCATGGGGCGGCCGGCCTACCAGTGCCGAGCGCTTTTCCAACGCCTTGGCGTGGCCGTGTTCTCGTCGAACTACGCCCTCTACGGGGACATGTCGGCGCGGGTCATGAAGACCCTGGCCCGGTTCACCCCCTCCCTGGAAGTGTATTCCATCGACGAGGCCTTTCTCGACCTGACCGGCCTGCCATGGGACCTCACGGACTATGGGCGCCACATTCGGGAGACCGTGGGGCGCTGGACCGGCCTCCCGGTTTCCGTCGGCATCGGCCCCACCAAGACCCTGGCCAAGGTCGCCAACCGTGCGGCCAAGAAGGACCCGGCCCTGGATGGCGTGCTCGATTTCGCAGCCTGCCCCGATCCGGACGGCCTGCTGGAGCGTTTTCCGGTGGAGGATGTGTGGGGCATCGGCCGGCGCTACGCGGCCATGCTGGCCCGGCACGGCGTGCTCAATGCCCGCCAGTTCCGGGACCTGCCCCGGGACTGGGTGAAGCGAAAGATGACCGTGGGCGGCTTGCATACGCTGCTGGAGTTGCGCGGCACGCCTTGCCTCGACCTGGAGGATGTCACCCCGGCCAGGAAGTCCGTGGTCGCATCGCGGTCCTTTGGCCAGGCGGTCACCACCATCGCGGACATGCGGGAGGCCNTGGCCAGCCATGCCAGCCGGGCGGCCCAGCGACTTCGAGCCGAGCGCTTGGCGGCGAGCGGGGTGACGGTCTGGTTGCAGACGAATACNTTCATTGCCGGGGAGCCCCAGTACACCAATTCCGCTTTCGGGGCCTTGCCCGTGGCGACCTCGAATACCAGTGCCATCGTGCGANCNGCGTTCAAGGTCCTGGACGGCATTTTCCGTCCCGGGTTTCGCTACAAGAAGGTTGGGGTGATGCTCTCGGGCTTGGAGAGGATAGGCAACCACCAGCTTTCCTTGCTGGCCTCTCCGCAGGAGAAAGACACCAGGGCCGAGCGTCTCATGGACACCCTGGATGCGATCAATTGCCGCTTTGGCCGGGATGTCCTGCGTCTGGCCGCCTGCGGCACCGAACAGCCCTGGCAAATGAAACGAGCCGCCAAATCCCCGAGCTACACCACCTCGTGGGCAGAATTGCCGGTGGTCAAGGCGCGGTAAACTGAAGGCGGCGGCCTTGTTGCAGAAATAAGCCCTGGCCGAAACCGGGGCGAAAAGCTCCATCCTGGGTGGACGACCCCGACCACCGTTGAGTCCGGCGGGAGTCCCCACCGTCTCCCCGGAGGGCCTTTCCGGTGCTCAGGACAGATGATTCCCCCGTAGTGCACGGGCAGGCCGCTGGCAAGATTGCCCCTGGTACTCTGGCTGCGCCCGAACGCGTTATTGCACGCTATCCCGCATTTCGCGACGCTCCGAAAATGGCGCAGACTGGCTATTTCTAGGCCGGCGGGCAGAAAGGAAAAAGCCCGCTTTCCCAGCCTGGAGGACGACCAGCTCCTCATGTTCCTCATGACACGGCCGAAGCCGAGGTGGGCAAACCGGAGGGCCTTTCCGGAAGTCAGACCGGGGAGGCGAGCAGAAAAAATATAGTCAACTTTGGAAGGGGCGGCAATGCCGGCCGGCCTGGCCTACTCTCCCTTAAAAGGGATACGCAGCACGCCGTTTACTTTCTCCGCGACCGTAGCCATTCCGCCAAACCATCCCGGTCACGCGCCCCCTTGCCGAGCTGTTCGAACACAATGACGCGCTCGGGACCTGGAGCATCGATGCGTATTTCGTGGAGCCGCAAAAAGAGCATGCTCACGACATAGGCCGTTCGCTTGTTGCCATCCACGAAGGGATGGTTGCGAGCGATCCCATGGGCATAAGTGGCGGCCAAGTCAAAGATGTCAGGGTCGCCGTAGGCGGCCAGTTGCGCCGGCCTGGCCAAGGCACTTTCGAGCAATCCCAGGTCCCGGACACCAGAGGTCCCCCCGTGCTCGGCAATCTGCTGGTCGTGAATGGCCAGGACCACGGCGGTATCGACCCAACGCCATGTCATCGGTTGGCCAGTTCGCGCAACACGTCGCGGTCCTCGCGCATAATGTCTTCCGCCGCTGCCATCTGTTCGGCAAAGCCGGCATCCATGGGCGTAATCCGGTAACCTTCCTGGGCATCGGTCAGGTACACCGTATCGCCCTCCACGACCTTGAGCCGCGCCACGGCTTCCTTCGGCAGCACCAGTCCGAGGGAGTTCCCCACCTTCCTGATCTTGAGCGCCTGCATGTCGGCACCTCCATGTTGACACTCATGTTATAACTCCGAGCCAGGGCAGGAGCAAGGGGGTATTCCGAAGCCGTCCTCCCCCGTGGCGTTTGTGGTGTGAGTGGCGTTTTTCGGAATGGAAAAATGAAAAAACGCCCCGTCCATCCTGTTGGGCCTACTCCTCTTCGAACAAATCCTTCACCCGGCAACCGAGCGCCCCGGCGATGGTGGCCAGGGTGTCGAGCGTACAGCGGCCGATCATCTGGCCACGGGCGCGCATGATGGTTTCAAGTGCAAGGCCGGTTTCCTCTGCCAGCCTGCGAACGGTCATCCCCTTTTTTCCCATTGTTTTTTTGACCTTGCTGGTGATCATATTTCACTCCCTTTGTTCGGATATACCGGAACAAACCTTGGCCTGTCTGTTTTGATAAATTAGAACGAAGGCGACAGCAAGGCATGAATCAAAGCGGCCCCGGCAGGAAGCGGTCACTTCCCCCGGGGCCTGACCACGAACCCCTACCCCGAGGAGGTAGTGTCATGGCTGAATCCCGCTTATCCCGGCTAACGGACCGGGGCAACTCCAATTTCCTGCCTGGCTTCGAAGGGAAACGGCGCACGCCGCTTCTGGCGATCCGGACGTTCTGCCTCGCCTGCATGGGTGGCAGTGCCCAACTCGTCGCGGAATGTCCTTCCACCACCTGCCGGCTCTACGCCTACCGGACCGGCGCCATCGAGCCCGGGGCGGACCGTCGTCTTGTCCGGGTCATCAAGTCGTACTGCGCCGGCCAGTGCTTGGCGGCGGAAGACCCGGCCGGCTGCACGGCAGGGAAAGAGTATCTGGACCTCGGCCCATGCTCCCTTTGGCCGTACCGGCGGGGACGGAATCCCTTCTTCTCGGAGGCCACCAGGGTAAAGCGTCGGGAGCAAGGACTCCGGTATGGGTTTGGGACAGTACAGGACCCCGTTTCACGCTCCAGGATCGACGAAACACCCCCGGCCCATAGTTCTGCCCACCTCGACCACGAAAGCCACCCCGTAGCGGGGCAGGAGGCCTGCCATGGATAGCCGCTTTACCATCCGCGACAACAACGACGACAATGTGCGCCTTATCCGCGAGCCCCGCTTCATGCGCCGGCTGCGCCATATTAAGGCTGTCTGGAGCGCCTTCGTGTTTTTGGCCCGGGGTGGCCGATTCAAGGTCTACCTGGACTTCTCCGGGATTGACCCGCGCATCCTCAAGCCGGTGGCGGTCAATATCAGACACGACGGTCGCGTGCTGGACCTGGAGTGCGAACGCCACAACGCCGTAGCGGGCTCCATGACGAAGATGGAGCGGTTTGGGATTGAGCTGGCCAAGGATGACGAACCCGGATTCCGTGTGCGGTGGAGTGATAGCGCCAGAAAAGAAGGGTGGGCGGAAAAGGGTTTCGATGTAACCCCCGCAGTTCCAGAGTGGATCGTTTCGCCAAAGGCGTAATGTCCCGGCAACTGGATCGTAGCGGCCTGTTCCTCGCGGAGCGGGCCGCTTTTATTTGTAAATAAAGAATGTTATCGGCTAATACCTCTGTTAATTGATTACGTTTCGGCTCTTGTCGCCCCGGCCCCCTGGCTGTAGATTCTGGTCATGGACAGGTTTACTCCTCTCCAGCGTAGCGCCCTGATGTCGCAGGTCCGGGGGAAGAACACCCGACCCGAGGAACGCGTCCGCTCCCTGCTGCATCACATGGGGTTCCGCTTCCGGTTGCATCGCAAGGATCTGCCGGGAACCCCAGACGTCGTCCTGCCGAGGTACAGGACCGTCATCTTCGTGCACGGGTGTTTCTGGCACCGGCATCCCGGCTGCAAAAAAGCCTCGATGCCTCAAACGAACAGAGAATTTTGGGAGAAAAAACTGGCGAGAAACGTCGAACGGGATGCAGAGGTGATAAGAGAACTGACGCGGACCGGCTGGCGCGTTCTCGTGGTCTGGGAATGTGAACTGAAAAATCACGAAGCCCTGTCTGCCCGGCTGCTACATGAACTTACGCACGGAGAGGTATGACAGATCATAATAAATCCCTCGGCGCACGTCGAACGAAGAAGGCAAACTGTTGGTAGGGCGAGTTACTTTTTTTTTGTTTTGTCTTTCTTCCCCAACTGATGTAACCACTGTGATTTGGCCACGCCGACGCGGCAGACCTGGGACGCATACTCATTGGCGAAGGCCTGGGCGACCTGGGGTTTCAAGTCCGCCACCCACCGCATTTCTCCAACCTTGCCGTCCGACCGCGGAAAATCGAACACAAATTTACCTTTTATTTTTCGAGCCGTAACCGGCGTCCGGTCAGTACTCGTAGCGAACCGATAAATCTCGGTGTCGTAAGGGTGCCTGCTGATGCCGAGATCGACCATCTTACCGCCATCGTTAACGATTAGATCAATTTCAGGAGGATTTTTCGTAAACCTAATGAACAAAAAATTCCGCCCCCCCACCGGGACCCGGGCACAGTCGCACCGTGGCAGCAGACACAAAAAATATCGTTCTTCGTAATGTACGATGGACCCCAAGGTGAGCTGTGGAATATAATCCTCGTACCGTGTCTCAACTGTAGACAATATGGCGAAACGCCGATCCGTTTCCATGGAATCTCCACTGCCCAACAAATTCGACAAATCAGATTTCCTTGCGGACTTAGGCGTCGTCACCTGGGTACAGGCGGCTTTAAATTTATCGGATGCATCTTCTCGTTCCTCGTCAGCTCCGAATTCTATCAACTGCCTTAATAGATCCGGCCCCTCTTCATTTTTGCCCGGCAGGATGTCATACTTTATTCTTTTACCAGCATCAGAATCCATCCATTTTTTTATAAAATTACTATCTATGTACGAACTCGCCTTCGAGTGATGGACTACAGATTCCAACTCTGAAGCGATAAGTGATAAAATTTCTCGCTCAACACTATCAACAGGTACGGACATAATCCGGTGAGAAATATAAGCTGGATCCAATTCGGCATCGAATTTTTGGACGATGCGATGTACATTACTGCGGATACCTGCCAATGCAGCCAATACAGCATTCGAGAGCAGACCTTTCGTAAAGGCCGAGAAACGATTCAACAGCATCTTGGCGAGCTTGTCTTCGCGAACTTTACGCTTGCCTAGGATCGTCACGATGACATGATCCTTTCGCAGCAGAAATTTGTCGTCACTATACGTGACGAATCCATCGATTTCATCATTTAGTTTGTTGGATATTTTTTCAAGATCGGTCTCGCCGGAGTAGACGCAAAGCAGACGCAGCCGATTCCCGCAGTCCTTCTTGCACAGGTCTTTGATAAGTCTACGAGTCCGCTCTCCATCGTCCGCGAAGATCTGCCAATCGATGACGACGATATCGCAACGTTTCGCTACGCGACCAAGATGTTTCGCGATATCCATATGTTCAGGTGGTGGTGCGATAACAGCGCAAACAAGTCCTTCGTGCGCGAAGGACTTCACAAGAAGCTCTGTGTCAAGCTCATGAGCGCTTTGCGTCCTTGCCGGAGATTCGCCGCTGTCGTCCACCGTTGCCGATCCGCGTCCGGGCGTTATGAGTTCGGCGGCCGGTTCCTCCTTCTTGGCATATGCACGGTCGTCGATGACGACTGCAGTTTGGAGAAAATCGGATAGAACCTTGCGTGACGCAGTATCGAATGAGGTCATGGCTCCTCTTCCTGTTTCGATGCGATGACGAAGGTCGTGCCCGTATTGGTGTCGGCGATGGTCAGATCGTAATTCGCTCGGCCCAGAGCCTCGCGCGAAATGTACAACCCCATGCCTCGCCCCCCGGGTTTGCGGGAGAACCCGAGCTCGAATACGGATTCCCGGTCCCGCTCGGGGATGCCGGGGCCTGTATCGGAAACCAGAATGCGCCCGTCGTGGGAATCCAGCGTGATGCGGCGCTCGGGGCGATCCTTGAGCCAAAAAACGGCGTTATCCACCAAGTTGACGAACACGGGGTAGAACGTCGAGGGATAGCCCACGAGCTCCATATCTCGGAATGCCTTCGTGACTCCCAGCTCGACCTTGTGCCGCTCGAAGCGAGCGGAGAACAGATCGGCGATGAACTTCGCGATGTCGCAGCCTCGGATAACGATTTCCTTGCGGTACAGTCGACGGTGCAACGGCGTGAACAGGGTCAGGTATCCGTCCAGATGCTCGAAGCTGTTTCGGATGCCGGAATAGAGGTCTTCCAGAGCCGGATTCGCGTCCGCCCAGTTTTTGAGGCGGCGGATATTGGTCCGGATGGCCCGAATGTTCGCATCGAACTCGTGATTGATGACCTCAATGGCCATGCCCAACTGCGTGAGCTGCAGATCGACGTCCGCCTGCTCTTCCAGGGCGATGGCCCGCTGCTCCACGGCCTCCATCTGGTCCAGCGTTCCGCCCTCGCCGGAAAGGTCGATGCCCTCCAACTGCTCGCGGATGGTCTGCAAGAAATTCAATTCGTTATCGCGTGTGGTTTGCAGCGCCGTCTCGAGGCGTTCCCGCGTGGCGCTGACGTCGGGCTCCGGCAGGTTGGTGAAGTCCAACCCGGCGAACTCGGCGAACACTTCATCCAAGGTTCGCTTGACCCGTTTGGTGCTGGACTGCGCAGCCTCGACTACGCCCTTGGCTACCGTATCCAGGCTTTCCTGTGTGGCCTTGCGTTCGCGGGATGTCGTCGTTCGGGCCTCGGAGGACAGAACCTTGAGCGACCGTTCGATCTGCAGCCGACGGTCCAGCATGAGGCGGGCCCGGGCTGCGTGTTCGCCGACAAGCTCGTCAATGCGCTTGCGGGCCGGCGCGAACACGGTGTCTTGCAGTTTCCCGGAAGCGACGACGTAATTCTCCCAATCATTAGCCATTTTTTTCGGCAAGCCGAGTCCCCGAGGGCGAACCACCTTGTAACGCGCTTCAAGAACGGACACGCCCTCCCGGGCCTTTTCTTCCAGGTCGAGAAACGTCCGCGCCGCTTCCGCTGGATCGTTCAATGAGGCCGCATAGTCGAGTTCCGCTTTCAGCCCCTCGATCACTTCGTCGACTTTTTCGAGCGGTTCGGAGGTATCGTATCGGACAAAGAACGCGGCCAACTCGTCGCGCAATTTTTGTCTTTTAACGCCGACCTGTTTCTCACGTTTTTTCCGTAGCTTGTCTTGTCTATCATACTCCGTCTTGGTGTCGAAGTATCTGGTCTCCGGTGACTCTTCCCTAAAGAAATCGGCGGCCAACTGGACGAAAAAATTTTTGAGAATAGACTTGAATTCTCGGTAAGCCGCATTTTCTCGAAACCCCTCGCGTCCGGCCTTTTCGGTCAGAGCGCCGTTAGCTTGGCTGTCGATTTCCACTACGCCGAACATGCGGCGGTAGGAGAAGTAATAGTAGCTGGCGCTCTTGGTCCTGTTCCGTTCGATGTCCAACCAATCGAAATCGTTGTTCCCGTAGGGGAGGACGCGGACGCCGTCGCGGTAGATATACAGCCCCCCGAAGCGATCCATTTTGTCGGTCAAGGCATTCCAATCTTCCAAGGGGAGTGTCGAAGCCCGCGATTCCCCCTGCACCACGGCCACCTGGATAGAGAATGGGCCGCACCGCGTAGGGAAGCCGTGCCCGTCTTGCCAGGAAACGATGTGATCCGGGAACTCCTGATCGTATACGGAAACGGTGCCCCGGAACTGGCCGTCCTTGTCGAACCGTCCCTTGATTTGATGGTCGGCGTTGCCAAATTCCTCGGGCGTAAAAAATTTGCCTTCTTCGATGAGGTCGTCGGACAGATCGTCGGTCTTGTGGTCGCGGAAGGCAGGCCGCAGGACCGGCGGCGTGTGACCCGGCGTCATGGTATTGGAAAAGCCGCCAAGAAGCTTCACGAGATTGGAAGAGCGATCACCCCCGTCGTCTTTGATGTCCGCGGCCAGCATGTCCGAGGCGGGTTTGATGAGGAAATGCGTGCCGTGCCCGTCGCCGGTCAGGCTCATGTCCGGCAGGTAGGCCTCCACCTCGGAAGGATCGAGGTCGAAACGCCGGAGATCAGACAGAATCGCGTTATGGATGTCATTGTCCAGGACGTCCCGCAGTCGTTCTAGGTTGCCCTCGAAGACGCCTACCATGTCTCGCAGGTCGGCGGCGTTCGGCAGGGTGCCTCCCGAGAAGGTACGAATGGGGATCTCGATTTGGTCCAGATCGACCCCCGCGCATTCGAACAGGCCCCAATGAATGAACGCGGCCACCGTGTCCTTTAACGCTTTGTCCCGCTTGGCCCGGGTCAGCACCAGCACCTGGGGACCGATAATGGCGATGGCCAGGCGCCCCACGCCCTTTTCGCCCAACAGCCGCCGGCGGGGCTTGGACGGGTCCACGGGTGGTGGTGCCATGCCCTTGGACGCGAGCTTGCTTTCCGTGCCCAGGGTCAGCCAACGCTGGACGAACTCTTCCTCGGTCATGCCCAGGCCGTCATCCCGCAGGACGAACAGCCCGTCGGTCCGGTAGTAGTCCGCTTCCACCCGGTCGGCGTAGGCGTCGTGCGCATTCTTGAAAAGTTCGCTGATGGCCGTGGGGATTCCGGCGATCTGCTGGCGTCCCAACATGTCCAAGGCCCGGGCCCGGGCCTTAAAGGTCGCCATGACGGGTCAACCTCATAAGATGCGTTCCGATGTGTCTGGCCAGCAACGGGGGTACGGCGTTGCCGATCTGTCGGGCCACGGAGTCCCGGCTCGTCCCGAAGAAGCGATAATCTTTCGGGAAGGTCTGTAGGCAGGCTCCTTCGCGCAGTGACAGGGCCCGGTCCTCCTCCGGATGGCCAAAACGGCCGTTTGACAAGCTATGAAAACGGGTCGTGATGGTCGGAGCCGGCGTGTCCCAACGAATGCGCCCGTACACGTCCTTGAAAATTTTGTCTCTGCCCTTGTAGGCGTCGATCTGCAGATCCAGGTCGTCCTTCCAACTGAGTCTGTCCCCGCCGTCGTGTGGTGTCGTCTGGATGCGGCGCAGGTTCAATGGTGAAAGGTTAGCCGCGGTATGCATGAACTCCGTATCGTCGGCGTGTCCTGCCTCGATGCGCGGGAAGCCGTTCTCCTCGCCGATAACCTGCCGCACTGTGACCGCGGTTTCACCGCCTTCCGGCAAGGTGACGGCCATACCGGTGCGTGAAGCCATAAGCAGATACCTGTGTCGATGCTGCGGCACGCCGTACCGGCTCGTGTCGATGACGTCGTCGTCGAAGGAATAGCCGGTGTGCGTCAAAAATTTGAGGAAATTTGGGAGATAGCTCCGTGCATTATTCCGCAGTCCCGGGACGTTCTCCAAAATGACGAACCCGGGCAGAAAGGCCTTTATGAGTCGTTGAAATTCCTTGAGCAAAAAGGCGCTCTTTTCGCTTTTTCCGCGGTCCGTTCGGATTTTGCTCCAATACTGGCACGGGCTGCAGCCTACAAAGAGGAGTTGAGGATTGTCCCGGCGAATGTTGAAGATGTCGCTCATTGATTCCGCGTCGAGGCTGGAAACATCCCGTTGCACGAAGCGAGCCGGGCTGTTGTTGAACTCGTACGTTTTCTTGCAGTCGGCCGCGATGTCTACACCGCCGAGAACGTCGATTCCGGCCATGCGTAGGCCGCAGGTCATACCCCCGCCCCCGCAAAAGAAATCGACGGCCTGAAGGGTCGTCGATTCGTAATTGTCAGTGCGTTGAGGGATGGTCATATTGGTCTGCCTGAAATGCCGTTCTTTATGCATAATAGCAATAAAATGTCCGTTAATGCAACAATCGATCATACCAAATTTCCTATGGCTCCGATGATGTCACCGCCCTGAAGTCAGAGCCAGGGCGATCGTCGATTTGGCAGGGGGTATGGGGGGGGCGCGGAGGATCGTTTCCTGCTGTAGATGTGGAAACACAGGACAATGTTGATACAGATAGTTGCCGAGCAATGGAGCTGAAAAGACTTGGCACCTGTCGAAAGGGTAATACCGGGCACGGGTGGCACTGGCGTGTGATATTGGGCAGCACTCCCCAAAACCGGATAATTTTCCGGATAGCACAAAGATATCTAATTAAATTTTTAAAATAATTAAAGGGTGATAGTGTAAAAAATCGAGTCCCCCCTTCGCACCAATTTATAGTCCAGGACGGTCCGACAAGGTCCAAAAGTTCTGGAATATCAAGCGAAACCGGGTGAGAGATCATCCGGTTTCGTCTTTTTGCGTCCGTTGACATCCACGTCCCAGAGCAGAGGCGTTTCCCCGCTACAAGCCGTTGTGGATCACCGCATGCGCCTTCGCTCGCCGTCACTGCCGCTTGGTGACCGACAATCTGTTTTGCAACACGTCGTTAACGATATAAAATTCCACTTGATAGGTCTTCTTGCGACTGACAATTGTGGCGTTCGCATCCATGACGTCTTCAAGTACATCAAGTAAAATTGTATTCCCTGGATTGATCCTTATTTTTTGAATGTGGCGAGCATTCAAGCCTGTTTCCCAAACAAAGACTGTCGCATTGTGGTCCATGCAGATGTCGATGAAGGATCCATTCATTGCCGGATCGCCACCGCCGACTTCGAAGAGTTTGATCGTAGGCCCTGTCTGCGAGTACTCCACCCGGTAAAAGGCTTGCACGGCACCAAGAATGGATATCCTGTCCGTTTCCGTCGCAGCGAAGCGGTCGACCGCTAAGACCTTGTACGGCGCCGCGAGCAAGGTGCAAAAGACGCAGAACACGACGCTGGCGCATGCAAAGGGTGTCTTCGGCATGTGTCGCTCCAGGGTATACCGTTGTCCAGCCAGCCTTCGAACCGCATCCTTCACGGCCTGTCGCACACTGTGAACCTGTGCACCGGATCGGCTTGGTCGGTCTGGCTCCCACGATGCTAGCATGGCCGGCGCACGTTGACTATCCGGTCCTTCCGACTTTTCCGTGGGTAGGTGACCGGTTATGGTCAGCCCGGGAGGATGACCATGAAGGACATGGACCTGTATTGTCG
>JGI20225J20221_1001742_pt1 | contig 20121 bp, 9 predicted proteins | sample BioMet4_FD_20221 | JGI IMG/M metagenome (IMG submission 20221) | reverse complement strand
CGAAGAACATATGACTCGCATGGCTTAGACGAACACCGATAGCAGTAACCTCTGGCAGGATCAACCAGAATTGTTAATGTATCGCACACTTTAAAGTAAAGGTCTTGGTCGCAGAAACTTGCACTAACAACTATCAATTCAGTTATTTTCGTTTCGCGATGATGTGTTATGAAAAACTCCCACCGCCCAGAATTAACCGAACCGACAAAATCCTCGTCAGACAGGAAAAAACTCCTGACTCCATTAAAAGATGAAAGAGATTTGTGATTTTTATCCACGCAATCAGTTTGCGCAGGATCATATACAAGACATTTCTTGTATATAAAGCTTTGTATTATTCACCTCGACACAATCGTTTTGTGTGAGGAAGACATACAAGACATTTCTTGTATATAAAGATTTTGGGTCTGGCAATTTTTCAATATGAGATTCAGAACAAAACAAAAAGTTTGCTCGAATCTATAGAGATTCTGCCATTCTGACCTTACATGATAGTAAGAGAGTCGAATGCTCACAATTTTGCTTTTTGTGAGGGATACATACAAGGAATTTCTTGTATATAAAGCTTTTGTTTGAATGATTTTCAACCATAGATTTCGTCGCAAAAATAAATTTTTGCAAAATCTATAGATTTAATGATCACTGATCTTCCCAGATCAGGGGATCTTCTAAAGACATTACTGACATATAAATCTTTCGGGAAAGTGCTTCCAGCAAAACTAAACTAAAAGGCTGATAAATATATCTTTTCCAAAAGAAATTAAGTTAGGAAATAAAAGATAAGACAGAATATATTTATTGTTAAGTACAGGATTTTATTTTTAAATTTATTGAATAGTTTTCGTTACGAGATGTTTTCTGGCAATTAACTTAACCTACTTAAAAATTAAGGACCACACACTGTTATAAAAACTCTTTTAGTATTAATAATTGTACACGTTTTCAAACTATATCTGAGTTAAAAGAAAACTCGTAAAAACTGAACATTAAGAATAACAAAGTTCCTCAATAACGAAAATTATAGCCTGAAGTTCAGTATTAGAACCTTAAACTTGCTCAGTGAGTTTTATATATATAGGATTCCAATTAAATTAAGAGGAGTTAGGAGTCCCTTTAAGAAATTGGGAAGAATTTGGGATTTTATACCTGTTTGGATCTCGCTTAGTTGTATCTATGAAAAAAAGGAGAATGTTAAGTACCAAAATAAGATTAAGATATAAGATCAAGATCAATCTCAGGAGAATTTTGGTTTTTAACCCGGTTTTTACCCCTGTAAATGATCAGGGATTATTTGCTCCTCAAATGCCAAAATGGAGGTTAGACATTTGATAGATATAGATCCCAGTGGTATTCTGGTTCGTTACAATGTAAAAATGGAAAAGGAAATGACACCGGAAGATGCTGCAGAAGAACTTTACCCAAAGGATTCAATGATTTATCCGATTGCAAAGGCCATCTTTGAAGGCGAAGAGGATGATGTTGTTGAGGGGTTGGAAAAGGCTATCAGTTCCGGAAAAGACCCGATCTCCCTTATTAATGACGCATTGATGGTTGGGATGGGCGTAGTCTCTAGGCTTTATGATGAGGGAGTCATTTTCCTGCCAAACGTCATGATGTCTGCTGATGCCATGTTGGAAGGTATCGAATACGTTAAGCAGAAAGCAGGAAAATCACCTGAAACCAAAGGAAAAATTGTTTGTCACGTTGCAGAAGGTGACGTGCACGATATCGGAAAGAACATTGTGGCCGCACTACTGAGAGCAGCCGGCTATGATGTAGTGGATCTTGGAAGAGATGTCCCTGTGGACGAAGTAATAGCTGCCGTGGAGAAAGAAAAGCCCCTCATGCTTACAGGTACAGCCCTCATGACAACGACTATGTATGCATTCAAGGAAGTTAATGACAAACTTCTGGAGAAAGGCTACAGGATTCCATTCGCATGCGGCGGTGGTGCTGTCAACCAGGACTTCGTGTCAGAGTATGAGCTTGGCGTGTACGGTGAGGAAGCAGCCGATGCCGCGAAAATAGCCGATTTCATCAAGGCAAATGGAGACAACATTGTGAAACTGAGGGAGAAATTCCATAGACACTGAGGAGGCGGAGTAGATGGCAGTAACAAGATTTACTAAAATGGCTTATGCAAGCGCGGATGATATGGTTTTCGGAAAAGCTACCACGCCAGTTAAAACAGGGCTGGGACTTGAAATCGGTGCCGGTTACACAACTCCCGAAGTAAACTATGCCCCAAGACCTGAAGCCGGAGCATCCAAAGAAAAGCTCATAAAGGAATACGAAAGGATCACCACCGACATTATGGCAAGGATGGTTCAAATCGGAGCTCCAGCTGTCGTGCTTGAAACCGAACATGTTCAGCAGATGTCCAACAACCCCTCCTGGGGAGCAGCCGTTGCACACGCCCAGAAAACTATCATGGAAGATTACCACGATGAATACGGCATAAAGTGCGCACTCCGCCACACAATTGGTGACATCCGTGAGACCAGAGACTTCCTCACTCTCAGAGGAGATAAGTACAGCGTCTTTATGGAAGCCTTCGAACAGTGTGCCCAGAACGGAGCTGATATGCTCGCAGTTGAGTCAATGGGTGGAAAAGAAGTATTCGACTATGCAATCCTCAGGAACGATATGGCCGGAGTACTTTACGGTATAGGTGTTCTCGGTAGCATAGATATGGAAATGATCTGGCAAGACATTGCATCAGTTGCAAAAAAGAATAATGTAATAGCATCAGGTGACACAGACTGTGCCCAGGCAAACACTGCGATGTTCATTGCAGGCGGGCTGCTGGACAAGAACCTCGCCCACACACTTGCAATCATTGCAAGGACGATTTCTGCCGCAAGATCTCTCGTTGCTTACGAAGCCGGTGCAGTCGGCCCTGGAAAGGACTGTGGTTACGAAAATACCATTGTAAAATCCATTTCAGGTGTCCCGATAGCTCAGGAAGGTAAAACTTCAACCTGTGCTCACTCCGACCTGATGGGTAACATTGTCATGCAGTGCTGCGACCTCTGGTCCAACGAATCTGTTGAGTATCACGGCGAATTCGGCGGTACCACGGTTCAGTGCTGGGGCGAGACCTTAGCTTATGACTGTGCCCTAATGAATGTTGCTCTTGATTCGGGTAATGAAAAAATACTTCGAGACATGTTCGTAGCTTCGGATATGTACAGAGACGCACAGGGCTATGTACTCGCATACCCGAACGCCTACAGAGTCGGGCAGGCAATTGCAAAAGACGGAAATGATATTTACCTCCGTGCCAAGAATGCCGCAATAGAATGCATCAACATTGTCGAAGAAGGAGCAAAGGGCAAACTCGAGCTCTCCAGATTCGAAGCTAAAGCCCTTGCAGACGCAAAGGCCGCTTTCGAGGCCCTTACCGACGACAAAGAAAAGTTCATGAGTGACTGCCTTACAAAGTATAAACAGGAAGTCAAAGTCTTCAAGCCGGAGAACTACGGCCTCTAATCAAGGCAATTCTCCTTTTTCCTTTTTTAAAATCCCGAGTGTAGTTTTCTAATTTTCCTGATAAATTTTTTCCTGATAAATTTATATAGAAATTTTTAGTACTGGCAGACTCATTTAGCACTGGAGATTTTTCTGTTAAGCAGTAACAGTTGAGTGAACACCATATAGTTGTGCTTGTAAAAATTAACACTTAATTTACTCAAGATCTACAATTACGCAGGGCACGAAAAAATCGGTCAAAATAATTACAACAAGAATATATATCAGGAAAGAGACTACTTGAGAGAAAGAAGTGAACAAGATCCAGTTCTACCAGGATTGGATACGGGCGAAATAACTAATATGTTAAAAAATTGAAAATTGCAATAAAAGTGTTAATAAAAAGTAGTGAAAAATTCGTAAAAAAATAAGTTACTATTCAGGTACCTTAAATCGACATCAAAAGCCGTAATTTAGAATGTTTGGCATTTACAATTTACTTTAGTCAATTTTATAAATTGATGACAACTGAGGTCATTTTTAATTTTGCTATGAATTCCTTATTAGACATATCCCTGTGACCAAAATCGATGTTAGTTGACTTATTTAGGGTACCTGAATAGTTACAAAAATAATAGAAAAATTAGTTAAATTCGTTTTTCTGTGGGTCTTCAAGCATAGTATTCGTCTCTTGCCTCGACCATCGCTTTGATATGGGAAAGCGGAGTCATAGGTGCAATTCCGCAGCCAGGCGCCAGTACATCTACACCTTCGGAAATAGCTTTTTTTGATTCTTCTTTTATCTTATCGATCGGACCTGGAAGCAGAACAAAGGGACTTGAGATATTTCCTACGAGCCTTGCCCTATCCCCAAGCACTTCCTTAGCCTTCTTAATACTGCCAACTTTTTCTTCAACGCTCAAACCTTCAAAACCACAATCTGCCATATAGTCAAGGATCGGGGCCACACTTCCACAGATATGCAGGACCGTAACCGAATTTACGTTTGAGGAAAACTTCTGCAGCCTTGACTTGAGGTCATTTTTGAAAGAATCCGGACTCATCAGGTCAGGAGATGCTACAGGATCGGCAACGGAGATGATGTCCGCACCTGCAATAACCATTGAATTTGCATACGCTATTGTGGCATTGGTCGCGAAATCCAGTGCCTGATGTAATAGATCGGGCTTTTTAATAGACCATTTCATAAAGGACTTCACACTTGCCAGATCGGAAGCAAGAGTAACAGGTCCTTCCATTCCTCCTATAATAGGTACATCTGGCCCTACTCTTTCCCTGATAATTTTGATAGAATCAAGTACAGCCCGGATCCTGCCCATATCAAGCAGGTTCTCAGGCATCTCCATACCCTCGAGGCCTTTGGGATACGGATGTGCAGTAACTGACGGCTGCCTGTTTTTAGTCCCCATATTAACCTCACAACCCATAGCTTCGGCAAGCACAGTCAGGCAATATGGAACTCTTACAGCTTCAAGCCCGCTTAATTCATAGTTTGCAATCGCGAGCTTTGCCATTTGTTCAGGATCAGAATGAGCCTCTGGCCAGGGAGCCCCCACTTCATCCATTAGTTCAACAATTCCTGTCTGGGTTACAGAACAGACCGGGACTTTGTCAACTTCTTTACCTTCAAGCGCATTTAAAAGTCTCTCCTTAAGTGTCATCTCATTCATAATTATCTCCCCATGTTAAGTTTCAATTTGTAAGTTTTTAATCTTTTGAGTTCCCTACGACATTCTCGTATGCTACTGATCTTTCAGATCAATAACTTATAGTCTTCTAACCCTTTGAGGCATATCAAAATTTATAGAGTTACCGTCAAAGGCAAGTAACCACCTTAGGAAAACCTAAATCCCCATGCACAGATTGACTAGTGTCGAGTCAACCGCAAAATGTCGTATAAAATCAATTGCAATTATTCGGAAATCGGTAAATCCTTGAGAATTGACGCGACACTAGTATGGTCTGAGCCGGTTTCCCGGATTGCCTCTTCCTGTTTCATTCTTTTCTCCGAAGAGAATAAGTCTACAGGCTTTTATCCCACTATCCGTAGAAAAAACGTGTTTGGTTATGAAATAATTTTGCTTATCAGATATTATTTGAAAGTGTGATTTATTTTATCTTGACTTTGCCACATTTCTTTTTCACGTCAACAGTGAAGTATATTCCCTTTATAAATTTAGCCTTGCATTTGTAAATTTAGTCAAACTGTGCCAGAAATGAATTTTTTTGAAAAACCACGGAAAGCACGGAAATAAATAATAAAGGCGTGGTTCTTCCGTGCTTTCCGTGTTTTCCGTGTTTTCCGTGGTTGTAATATCCAGATCGAATCAATTTACAACCGGCTGCGTTTTCCGTGTTACAAAATTCCATGTGACTTTAAAAAAATATTTACATTATAATTTATAATTATTTTTTTATTATGTGTCTATTTAAGAATCGATGCAGTAGATATGAGTAATGTTTACAAAAGAATTATTATTTCGTAACTATTCAGCCTGGATAAAACAACATCAATAGCCATCGTTATTAAGATTCAACGTACAAATCTCTTTGAATGGATTTTATTTGATTGTTGGCGATTGATTGTGCTTTTTCTGTGTTCATCAGTCATTTATTAAACTCCTTGTTTTCATCAAAATCAATATCAATCAACTTTTTTTTGGAGGTTGGATAGTTACGTTTAAATAATATAAAACAAATTTTACAAAAATTTTGATATATTGTCAAATGTTAAAAGCATTTTCATTTATTTATGTATATTATTCAAAGAAAATTGTGTTCGTTTTCAAAAATGTACATTTAATATTTTCAAATACAACTGTTTGTAATATAAAGAAAAAAGGACTTGATGATATGGATAATCTTCATGAAGCACTGGAGAGAAAAAATATTGCTTATTTTTCAATGGAGATAGGTCTTCGTAGTGAAATCTCGACATACGCAGGAGGATTAGGGGGTCTTGCAGGTGATGTCATCCGCTCAGCTGCGGATCTGAATATTCCATTGGTAGCAGTAACACTGGTAAGCAATAAAGGCTATTTTAGACAGATTCTTGATCCTGCAGGAAATCAGATGGAACAGACTGACGAGTGGGATCCTTCGCGTTTTATGACTCTTTGCGAAGAAGAGGTAAAAGTAAAAATTCAAAATAGAGACGTTAAACTCAGAGCCTGGATTTATACTTACAAAAGCCATATAGAAGGTTGCGTGCCGATAATATTTCTAGATACAAATGTTGAAGGAAATGAATCGGAAGACCGCAAGATTACGGATTTTCTATATGGAGGCGATCAACGTTATAGACTCAAACAGGAAATCGTACTCGGAATAGGAGGAGTACGGATGCTTAATGCCCTTGGGTTCAAAGTCAGAAAGTACCATATGAATGAAGGGCATTCAAGCTTGCTTGCTCTAGAACTTTTGAAGCAAAACAGCGTAGACCCAACAAAAGTAAAGGAGCTTTGTATCTTTACTACCCATACTCCAGTGGAAGCAGGGCATGATAAATTCAATTATGGGCTTGTAGCAGATCTAATCCAGGATAAAAACGATGTTGAGATCCTCCGCAAGTTTGGAGGAACAGACTACTTTGATACAAGCATTTTTGCTATGAACTTGTCGAACTACATCAATGGCGTTACAAAAAGACACAGCCAGATCTCAAGTGCACTTTACCCTGGCTACAAAATTCATGCCATTACAAATGGTGTTCATTCCTATACATGGACTTCCCCTTATTTCAGAAAGCTTTATGATCACTATCTTCCGGATTGGGAAAATGAACCTGAACTTCTGATAAGAGTCGGAGAAATTCCAGACACCGAGATATGGGAAGCACATTGGAGTGCAAAAAGAAATTTGATCGACGAGGTGAACAAAAAAACAGGTGTAGGTATGGATTATGATACTCTTACAATAGGCTTTTCACGGCGTATGACATCATATAAGCGTCCAACTTTAATTCTGTCTGATCTTGAGATGCTTAGGAGTATAAACAAAAGAGGCAAAATTCAGCTTATTTTTGCAGGTAAAGCCCATCCTAATGATGAAGCCGGAAAACAAATTATAAGGGATATTTTTAAAGTAATGAAAACACTTCGTGACGAAATAAAAATTGTATTTCTGGAAAATTATAATATGGATCTTGCTACAAAAATGGTTTCTGGAGTTGATGTCTGGCTTAATACTCCTACCTGTCCCTACGAAGCATCAGGTACAAGTGGTATGAAAGCTGCTCATAATGGAGTAGTGAATCTTAGCGTGCTTGATGGTTGGTGGATTGAGGGGTGGATTGAAGATGTGACAGGTTGGTCTATTGGGCCCAAACCAGATGAAAAAATTTCAATAGAAGAAACAAGAATTGCTGAGCTTAAAGATCTCTATTACAAACTCTACTACATCATCGTCCCTATGTACTACGAACAAAAAGACGAATGGTTCAAGCTAATCAATAATTCAATAGGTATGATAGCATCTTATTTTAACAGTCATAGGATGATGAGGTATTATGTCACACAAGCTTATCTTTGAAAGTCTTTAAAATCTAACTGGACTCAATTTCGAAGAAACTTAAACTGACGAATAAAATGATACTTTATGATGAGATCATATAAAGAATAAAATGATACTTTATGATGAGATCATATAAAGAATAAAATGATACTTTATGATGAGAGATGTCACTATAAAGGAATAAAGGATGATACTTTTTCTTAATGATGAGATCATCATAAATACTTTATGATGAGATCATATAAAGAATAAAATGATACTTTATGATGAGATCATATAAAGAATAAAATGATACTTTATGATGAGATCATATAAATTATAGGCAGTTCTGTTCAATTGTTTGGCTCTTTAACAGTATTATTAGCAGAGAGAACCGTAAATTGAGGGATTAGCAAAAGAAATGAATTACAAATATTTAGACGTAAAAATAAAGAGAGAACTATTTAAAGCCTATTCAAAAAGTGATTATATGTTATAACTTTTACAATACGAAATATAAAAAACGGAATATTCTAATACTACAGACCTATTGTAACTTTTTAACATTCATAACTGACCTTTCGGATAAGCTCTCGTTCTCTTTTTTACAAAAGGAGTAAGTAGGTCTATGAAAAAGATTAGAATAGGAATGTTTGCCTGGGAAAGTTTATATTCAATACGTGTAGGGGGGATTTCACCCCATGTATCTGAACTCTCTGATGCTCTTGCAGCAAAAGGACACGAAGTACACCTGTTTACACGAGACCGTGAAGATAAAGATGAGATAATAAATGAGGTCCATTATCATAAGATTGCCTGTGATCGAAACGGGGGAATTATTGAACAGATGAACCGGATGTGTGATGCTATGTACTGCCGGTTCCTTGAAGTGAGAAAAAGCACAGGAGAGTTTGATGTATTACATGGACACGACTGGCACCCTGTAAATGTACTTTGCAGGATAAAAGCCCAGTTTGGACTGCCCTTTGTGCTGACCTTCCACAGTACGGAATGGGGGCGTAATGGAAACCGCCATGGAGATTGGTGGGAGGCAAAGGAAATCTCACACATGGAGTGGCTTGGAGGCTATGAATCTTCGGAGATTATCATAACCTCGACCATATTGAAGGAAGAAATCAAGCAAATTTACAAAATTCCCGATTACAAGCTCTGGGAAATTCCTAACGGCATAAACGTGGGAAAAATAAAAAGGCAAATAGACCCTGGAGATGTGAAAAAGCAATACGGCATCCATCCCTGTCTTCCAGTGGTGCTTTTCACGGGAAGGATGTCTTATCAGAAAGGGCCTGACCTGCTGGTGGAAGCGGCTGCTAAAGTCCTGAAGAAAAGGAATGCACAATTTGTGCTTATAGGAGAGGGGGAAATGCGCTCTCAGTGTGAATATAGGGCTCAAAAACTTGGCATTGGAAATTCCTGTAATTTCCTCGGGTACGCTCCGGATAATACCGTAATAGACTGGTTCAATGCCTGCGACCTTGTGTGCGTGCCCAGCCGGAACGAGCCCTTCGGAATTGTGGTGCTTGAAGCCTGGGATGCAAAAAAACCTGTAGTTGCAAGTGATGCAGTCGCCCTCGTAGAAAATTTTCAGACAGGCGTCATTACTCATAAAGAGCCATCTTCTATTGCATGGGGTCTCAATTACGTTCTTGAAGGGCTTGGCCACAACAGAATGGGAGAGAAAGGTTATGACCTTATTAAAAAACGGTATAACTGGAAAATAATAGCTGAAAAAACTCTCGAAATATACAAAAAAATTATTGAAAAGCAAGAATTAAAGGACAAAAACGCATAGAACAAATATTTTAAAGTCACTGTGCTTAATTTAACATGAAAATGTTGCCATCTGCAAGCACTTTCATTGGTTGTGCGTGCTATTCAAAGAATATCATGTTCGTTTTCTGTAAAATTTGCTCTATACCACTTAGTCTTCTTTTTTGGAAGCTGTTCAGCCTTGACTCGAGCTTTGAGATTTTCCGGTCTTTAGCAATCAGTTCTTTCTTTAATTCCTCAAGATATTCCTGAAGGTTCTGAATCTGCTCGCTCTGCCGCTGGACAGTCTCCTTTTTTGATTACTAAACGAGGCATTCAACTTTATAACTGTATAATAAAATTGTTATATATTAACAGAAAGTTGCAGACAATACAAATAATATATTGTAAATACATCAGACGATATATAAAGAACCGAAGCAAAAGAGCAGATTATGGTACGTATTTCGGACAGGATAACAGTAATTCAGGGAGATATCGTAAAACTGAAAGTGGATGCAATCGTAAATGCCGCAAATTCGACTCTTCTTGGAGGCGGAGGAGTCGATGGCGCTATCCATAGAGCTGCAGGGCCAGGACTGCTGGAAGAATGTAAGGGTTTAAAAGGCTGTGCCACAGGAGAAGCAAAAATTACAAAAGGATATTTCCTGCCTGCAAAATGGGTAATACATACTGTCGGACCGGTATGGCAGGGGGGACAGAAAGGAGAGGATAGTTTGCTGGCTTCCTGCTACAGAAAAAGCCTTGAACTTGCAAGAGAGTATAATATAAAAACCATTGCCTTTCCAGCTATAAGTACAGGAGCATATAACTTTCCTTCAGAGAGAGCTGCAGGAATTGCAGTTTCCGAAATAGCTAAATTCCTTCAGGGAAATGGATTGCCTGAAAAGGTTTTTCTTGTTTGTTTCAATAAAGAAACATGCCGGCATCTTCAGGAAGCATTTTCATGAGTCTTTGCAGTTTAATTTAAATTTAAAACGAATTAACTTTATGTATTATTTTAGATATTATAAGTATGTTCATTAACAGTATATTTATAATACAGTTGCCAGCAAAGTCCATGAGGACATTTGTTAAAAAGACATTTTAAAAATAGACTGAAAATTAGTCTCCCGAGCTCAATTATTGAGGATCGTTTATCTCGACTATGTCAGATTAGACAGTTATTCCAATTGCAGTTATTGATTTCACTACGAACAATATACTAGTGTCGAGTCAACAATAAAATGTCGTATAAAATCAATTGCAATTATTTGGAATTATTGAATCCTTGACGATTGACTCGACACTAGTGTCGAGTCAACCGCAAAATGTCGTATAAAATCGGTTGCAATTATTCGGAATCATTGAATCTTTGATGATTGGCCCGACACTAGGGATATGAGATCTAATGATGACGTTTTACCTTGTAATGTGACATAGTCAAGTTAGATTCTAAACAAAAATTAATAATGATAACAGACTTCGGGTTGGATGTAGTACCAAATTTAACGGTTAACACTGGTAAATCGTTAACATTTTGAAAAAGATTTTAAATTGGCAAGTGAGAGGCAAAAGCTCGCAAAAACTGATAAGTCGGAGAAAACAGAGCAAAATATTATAAAGGTCTGATAAAAAACTAGTACTCAAGTTTCAGATCTTCGAGCTTTCAGGAACAGAAGCAGGAAAGTACAGGAACAGAAGCAGGAAAGTGTAGGAATAGAATTAGGAAAGTGTAGGAATAGAATTAGGAAGTACAGGAACAGAATTAGAAAAAAGGACCGGAGGAGTTGGTTATCAATCACGATGAAGCTTTTCAAAGAGGACTTGGCCTGATTAAACAGAAAAGGTACGAAAAATCAATTAATGTCTTCAACAAGATTGTAGACAAAGATCCAGGTCACACAGGAGCTCTATTTAACAGAGGACTCGCGCTACTGAAAATCAAAAAACCAGAAGAAGCCCTCGACTCCTTTTACCAGGTCCTGCACTTAGAGCCCGAAAATTTCGATGCCCTGTACAAAAAAGGAATTGCTCTGGCCACCCTTGGAAAGTTTGAAGCAGCTCTCGAAGCCTATGACAACGCACTTGAAATAAATCCTGAAAATCCAAAAATCTGGTACCATAAAGGACTGGCGTTTGCCGAACTGGAAAAAAATGAGGCTTCAATTCTTTGTTTTGAGAAAGCACTTGAGCTTGAACCGGAATGCGGAAGCGCCTGGTATGCCCGAGGCACCGTAACTGGAAAAGCCGGCAGCTACGAAGAAGCACTGGAATGTTTTGAGCACGCACTTGAGATCAACCCGAAAAATACAGACGCTTGCTACTCAAAAGGCCTGGTTCTTGCAAAGCTTGATAAGTACGAAAAAGCGCTGGAATGCTTTGATTCTCTGATTCGGGAAAACCCCAGACATAAAGATGCCTGGAAACAAAAATATTTATCGTTGATAAAGCTGGGGAAGAACGAAGAAGCTCTGGAATGTGTTGACGCATTTTTAAGGAAATTTCCTGTCAGTGAGACTGCTCTCTATCAGAAGGGCATTCTTTTAAACGAACTTTCCCGCTATGAGGATGCCGAGAAAACTTTTGCGAAAATTTTGAAAATAAACCCAGGAAATAAAGAAATCTGGCTCAAGAAAGGTCTTGCTCTTATCCAGCTACTCAGGCTCAATGATGCCATAAAAGCTTTCGAAGAAGCCATCAGGCTGGACCCTACTTATTTCGAAGCCTGGAATTACAAATGTCTTGCTCTGATGAAGCTTGAGGTCTATGAAGAGGCTCTTGAAGCCTTTGACTCTATGCTTGAAATTTATCCAGAAACTAAAGAAATTTGGTACAACAGAGCTCTTGCTCTCGTGAAACTGCAGCGCTTTGGAGAAGCTGCAAAATCTTTTTCAAGAACTGCCGAACTGGACCCTACATACGGTGATGCCCTGTATCAGCAGGGGCGTTTGCTTGCCAGAGAAGGAAAGTATGAAGAAGCTCTCAAAGCCTTCGATTCCATGCTTGAACAGAATCCAGAATTTATTAAGGCCCAAAAGCTCAGGGGTACTATGCTGATTAAGTTAGACCATATCGAAGAGGCTCTTGAATCTCTTACACAGAGCCTTGAAAAAGAACCCGAAAACTATGGGCTCTGGCTGCAGCAAGGATTAATTCTCCTTGACAACGGAAAATTCGAGCCTGCCCTGAAAGCTCTTGATAAAGTTGCGGAACTCAAACCCGATAACGATGCATGCTGGATGAATAAGGGTTCTGCACTCTATTCCATGGATCGCTACGAAGAAGCCCTGGAAGCCTTTGAAGAGGGTCTGCGGCTAAACCCGTATCTCGAGAAAGGCTGGAATAATAAAGGAATAGTGCTGGGAAAGCTTGGAAGAACTGAAGAAGCCCTTGAAGCTTTTGAAAAAGCTGTAAGCCTCAGGCCTGACTTTGAAGATGCCTGGAGAAATAGAGGACTGATTTTGCTGGCTGCCAACGAATATGAAAAAGCCAGCGAAGCCTTTGCCGAAGTTATTAAAACAAGTCCTGAAGACCTTGATTCCATTTACAACAGGGGAACAGCCCTGCTAAAACTCGGAAAAACGGAAACTGCCCTGGAATGCTTTGAAAAAATCCTGTCCCGTAATCCCGATTATCCCGAGATATTATATAGCCTTGCGGTTGCGCAGGCGAAACTAGGAAAGCAGGAAGAAGCCCTGGAAACTTTTGAAAAACTAGCTGCTAAAAATCCCGAAAATCCGGAAATCCAATGCAGGAAAGGAAAATTTGCAATGGAAATCGGAAAGTATGAGACTGCGCTTCAGGCTTTTGATCAGGTTCTCAGTGAAAAGCCGGAGTCCAGGGAAGCCTGGTATAGAAAAGGGCTTGCCCTGATAAAACTGGAACGCTTTGAAGAGGCTATAACAGCCTTTGACGAAGTAATTGTAAAAAATCTAAATTATAGAGAGATAGGTAATTCTGATAATGAGAAGTTAAAAAATCTCGATCGTGATAATATAGACAAACCAGAATGTGATGAGATAAAGAGCCCCGACTACGAATACGGGAACCCTGATTATAAAGATGAGAATCCTGACTACGAGAACGCACGTACTTACAAAGGATTTGCGCAAATGCAGCTTGAAAGGTATCTCCCTGCCCTGGAAACCTTTGAGAGCGCTCTTGAAGAAAAGCCGAATTCCGATATTCTCTGGTACTACAGAGGCCTTAGCCTGTATAAGATAAACATGTTAGAGGAAGCAACATGTGCCTTTGAGTCTGCAGTTCGCCTTAATCCTGAAATGAAGGAAGCCCTGGAGTACAGGGCCTTCTGTCTGTTTGAGACCGAACAATACAAAGCTGCCCTTGAGGCTCTTGAAGCTGTACTTGAAAGAAATCCGGAGAACCTTTCTGCACTACATAAAAAAGCTATTTGTTTCCTGCAGTTAAGGAAGTACGAATCCGGAGCTAAAACCCTTTCCAGAGTACTGGAACTTGACCCTGGCAACAAAGAAGCAAAGTTTGAGCTGGGGATCGCCAGTTTCGAATCAGGAGAGTACGATAAAGCCCTTTCTCTTTTTGAAGAAGTAAGTGAGGGCTCAGATAAAGGCTCTTTTGTATACTGCCCTGAAAAGAACTCATCTGAACAAAATAACTCTAAACAAAATTTCTCGGAACAAAATAACTCTAAACAAAACTTATCTGAACAAAATAACTCTAAACAAAACTTTTCTGAACAAAGTATCTCTGAAGAAAAGTACTCTTCGTTCTACTGGAAAGGGCTTGTGCTTATCAGGCTGAAAGCTTACGAAAGAGCGCTTGAGGTTTTTTCAAGGCTTACCGAAGAGAATCCCCTGTTTGTAGAGGCCTGGTATTTGAAAGGAATATCCCATTCAAAACTGAAGCAGCATGAGGAAGCAGCAAAAGACTTTGAGAAAGTCCTTGAGCTTGACCCTTCCTATCGGGATACCTGTTACCATTTGGGACTTTCCTATTTTGAGCTTGGGAACTTTGAGGAAGCTATAAGGGTTTTTGAAGCCGCCCTGAAAATAGATCCTGAAAACCTTGAGACCCTTTACATGAGAAGCCTCGCTTTACTGCGGTCAGGAAGATATGAAGAATCGGCTTCAGGTTTCAGGGAAGTCCTTAAAAGAAATCCATTCGATACTGAAGCTCTTGCACACCTGAGTACAGCCTCCTTCAAGCAGGGGTTTTATGAAGAAGCCCTTAAACTCTTTGATCAGGTTCTGGAGAATAATCCGGAGAGAAAAACTATCCTTTTCAGGAAAGGAGTTGCTTTAAAAGCCCTTGGCGAAGTAAAGAGGGCTTCGACTATGTTTGACTCTGTCCTTAAATTGAAGCCTGACTGCACTTATGCCCTTGAGCAAAAAGCCTATACTCACTTCGAGCTTGAGGAATATCCGGAAGCCGTTGAAGCATTTAAGACGGCTCTGGAATATTGCCAGAAAAAGGAAGATCTGCATTACTACAGAGGCATTGCCTTTTTCAGACTGGGGAATTTTGAAGAGGCCATAAAATCCTTTGAAAACGCTCTTGACCTCGGCTGCCAGCAACCCGAAATTTCTTATTACACAGGAATTGCCTACTTCGAAAACAGAGAATATGAAAAAGCCGTGGAAGTCTTCAATGTTATCCTTGATTCCGGGGCACCTGACCTCGAAATTCTGTACAAAAAAGCCCTGGCCCTTTTCGAACTTGGAAAGCCAGAAGAAATGGTTTCTACAGTTTACACTCTTCTCGAACTTGAAACCGAGAACTTTAATATTAAAGACGCTGGAGAGTTTGAAGAAGAAAGCTATGAGGAAAGCGCAAGAGAAGAAAACACAGGAGAAGAAAACACAGGAGAAGAAAACACAGGAGAAATTCCGGCTTTCGAGAATACAAAAGCTTTTGAAAAACTCCTTGAAAAATTTGCATTCTCCCTTATAGAGCTTGGAAGGTATGAAGAAGCTCTGCTGCCGCTTGGAAAACTTACAGCAAACGAATCGGCTTCAAAAGAGGTCCTTTACGGCAAAGGGATTGTGTTTCAGGAGCTCGGCAGACCTGAGGAAGCCCTTGGAATATTTACAGAACTTTTATCCTTTTATCCTGACTTTGAAAAAGCCTGGTACAGGAGAGGGCTCATTCTATTTTCTCTTGAGTACTATGCTGAAGCCCTAGAGTCCTTCGAACAGGCTACTCTGGAAGATCAGACGGAACATATTGAAGAAATTAACGAATTGAGTTTGGACGAAATTCAGAGAGAAAAAATGAGAGAAAGTTCTGAGTTAGAAGATGAATTAAGATTAGAAGATGAATTAAGATTAGAAGATGAATTAAGATTAGAAGATGAATTAAGATTAGAAGATGAATTAAGATTAGAAGATAAATTTGGATTAGAGAAATTAAGTAACAATGAAATCGAAGATGCCTGGATGAAAATTGGGCTTTCCCAGCTCAAACTGGAACATTACGAAGTCGCCATTGAGATATTTGAGAAAATTTTAGAAGTAAAACCCGAAGCTTCCGACCTCTGGTATGTAGCAGGGCTTGCTCTAAGGGGGCTTGACCAGGATGAACAAGCCGTTGAAGCTTTTGAAAAGGCCGTGGAACTCGATTCAACTCTGGAAGCTGCCTGGGAGCAGATAGGGCTTTCCCTTCTTAGATTAAATATTTACGAGGAAGCAAGCCAGGCTTTCAGTTCTGCTCTAACTCTGAACCCTGAAAATGTAAACGCTCTCTACAGCCGATCAGTTGCCAGTTTCAATCTCCAGCATTTTGAGGAAGCGGCTCAGGATCTCGAAAGGATACTCCTGTCTACCCCTAATTTCCCGGATTCTATTGAAGCCTGTTACAGGCTCGGGATTGCCAGAATGGAGCTTCAGGAGTACGAAAAAGCTCTTGAGGCTTTTGATAGAATTCTGCAGCAGGACCCGGCGCATAGGGAAGCTCTCTATTACAGCGGGCTTGTGCTTTTCAACCTAGGTGAGTACGAAGCTGCCGCTGAGACTTTTGGAATGCTACTGGAAGCCTCGCCCGAAGACCCAGAAAGCCTGAACTATCTCGGGCTCTGCCTGCTGGAACTCGAAAGCCCGGAAGCAGCGCTGAAAGCCTTTGAAAAAGCCGCCCTTTTCAATCCGAAGAATGAAGAAGCTCTGTATAACGCAGCCACGACTCTTATCAAGCTTAACCGTCCCCAGGAATCAATCAGCTATTTTGACCGCATCCTTGACATTTCCCCGGAGAATATCGACGTCCTGAACTACAAAGGGATCGCTTTCTGCAAGCTTGAAATGTACAGGGAAGCCCTGAAAGCCTTTGACCTTGCACTGGAAAAGGATCCTGAAAACATCAAGTCAATTTATAGTGTAGGGGTTGTCTGCTTCAAACAGAAACTCTATAAAACTGCCTGCCGGGCCTTTGGCGAAGCCCTTGCCATTAATCCCTGGCACGAGAAGTCCCTGAAATATCTAGGGATCTCACTTGCAAAAATGGAAGAGTACGAGGATGCCCTTAGAACCTTTGACAGGCTGCTCAGGATAAGACCTCACGATGTGCAGGCCATGAACTACAGGGGAGTTATTCTCGGAAAACTGGGAAGGTATACCGAGGCCATAAACACCTTCAATGAAATCCTTCGCCTCTATCCCGAAATGGCAGACGCGAAAAGAAAAATTGAAGCCTTAAAATGCATTGAAAATAAAGAGGATTCCAGTGAAGATCTCTACTAAGGTTTTTGGGAGAGGTTCTGGAAAGGTAGAAGAGGGCTTTTACATATTTTTTTTCTTAAGTACCCGCAACGAAATAACCTATGCAACTTATAATTTATTGTAACTTTGATTGGCTACATTGATAGTGAAAATCAAAACGTTCAATTGGAAATCTGCATAGTTTGTTCTGAGACGGGGCCTAAGGCGAATAACCCAGCTTTACAAAAAAATAATGATATAGAAGTTTTAATGAAACTAAAAAACAAGGGTTCACGTCATCCCTACTTGAAGGACAGGAAATTTCTGATCCTCAGCACTCTAGAAATGATAAAAAATTAAAAAATAAAAAGAAGTAGAGTTAAAAAAATAAAAAAAGGTTGCTTTATCTTCAAGTATTCGAGCCTGCTTTATAGCCTCTTGGGAAACAGTCACTATAACCTCTTTCATAGCCTCTGGCATAATCGCTTTTACTGGCTTCTTTCTTTATAAACGCACTGTAGGGCTTCCTGCTGTCGGCTTTGCCTTCTCTAAATCCGTCTTTATAGCCGTCTCTGCAGCCATCTTTGTAGCCTCTGTCATATTCTTTTTGATTTCCGCCTGCCGACCCAGCTTTCAGGCCTGCTTGATAGCCTTTCGGGAAGCAGTCGCTATAACCTCTTTCGTAGCCTCTGTCATAGTCGCTTTTCCTGGCTTCTTTCTTTATAAATGCACTGTAGGGCTTCTTGCTGTCGGCTTTACCTTCTCTAAATCCATCTTTATAGCCATCTCTGCAGCCGTCTTTGTAGCCTCTGTTATATTCTTGCTGATTTGCGCTTACCGCAGCAACTGTCACTGATACTATAAAACAAACTACCAGTAAAATAGCCAATGTCTTTTTTATACCCATTTATTCACTCCCACAATCTGTTTCAACTTTACCAATTGCCAACAAAGTCAATTTCAAACATATGCAACATAACAGTCATTAGTCATAGAATATAATATTAATAGAAATATAAATAAGGAATAAATAAAAATCTCCGCATCGAAAGAACCAGGCTGTACATAGGCACAAAAACTTGACTTTAAAAAGTATATTCGAATTACTGATTATTTTCCGGCAGTGTCTCGAATTTGCTGTAAATTCGAAATCAAATTGTTGTGTACAGAGGGAATTAATCTTTTAATATCTTACGTTCCGCATTTTTAGGCGCATAAAGGGCCTTCGATGTTGTATTATGCGCTTAAAATATAAGCACATAATTTTTTGATTGAATTTCAAAATCGACATCAATTGAGAGTATATATCTGTAATAATGCTTAATATGCGCTTAAAATATGGGGACTAAGGTTAATATGGTGTTTTCTGCCATAGAACTTTTTGAGGTTGTGATTTTACAGAAAAAGAATATGATATTCTTTGAATAACATGCACAACCAATGAAAGTGCTTGCAGATGATGGCATTTTCATGCCAAATTGACACACTGTCAGATTCATCTTTGAGTGCTCCTTCATCTATATCTGTTTTCTAAAATTCCCAGCATATAGTAAACTGGACATATGTAAAGCAGAAAATGAGAGTAGAATGAGAATCTGTAAATGCTGGAAATATTAACTGATTATTGATGGACCATCAAAGTTGGATAAAAAAGTTTCAAAGTTAAATTGTTCATGATAAAGACTTAATATTCAGTTAGAAAAATTTATAAATATAAATTCAATATTGCCTGCAAATTAGATAAGTGTGATAATTGAAGGTAATATATTCCTTTTTATAAATAGATTATTTTAAAATTGTTTGAATTTTCTTTGTGGCTAAAATTGCCACGGTTATTCTAGTTAGGAATATACTTTGAACGACGCGCATACCGGCATGTTCAACATTTATAAAAGTTAGGTAGATAAATTTAAAAATAAATGAATGTGACTGAAAAAGTGATGAAAACATATGAATCTTCAAAAAAACAGAATAGAAGAAATTGATTATCTAAGAGGACTTGCTATATTGGCCGTAATAGCTATTCATACTTCTGCTAATTTTGCAGAAATACGAGATATAAATCTGTTATTAATAATAAATGTGATAATAGACGTATTTTCACATTTTGCGGTTCCATCGTTCATATTTATATCTGGTTTTGTACTATCTCATATTTACAAGGGTCAGTTTTCAAAAAAATCATTTTACGCAAAAAGAGCGAAATCAATACTTCCTCAATATATTATATTCTCAGTGTTTTATACACTATTAAGTATAGGATTATCTGCGATAAATGGCAAAGCCAGTTCACCTTCTATATTAACAATGATAATTAATTTACTCACAGCAAGTAGTTCCTATCATTTATGGTACTTTGCTGTGATAGGTCAGTTTTATATATTCTACCCCTACATAATGAGAATATATAGTAAGTTTGCAGATAATAATAGGACACTCTATTTTGCAGGTATAATTTTAATAATCCAACAAGTGTGGATAATAGTGAGTGATTTTGCTCAAACCGTCTTAGAGGCTGTCTGAATATTATATTTCTCTTATTTTCTTACGTTTTTTATCCGACCTAGCCGTCTAATCATTATATGGATCATAGCAGCATATATTAATGCTTGGCTTGATTCTGTTAATCCTTCGTAGTCTTTACTCAAACGTCGATATCTTCCCAGCCATCCAAATGTACGTTCTACTATCCATCTGT